>Ga0206851_1070_pt1 | contig 27242 bp, 24 predicted proteins | sample Alteio_BWOrgCont_13_FD_152904 | JGI IMG/M metagenome (GOLD analysis project Ga0206851, IMG submission 152904) | Enriched cells from forest soil in Barre Woods Harvard Forest LTER site, Petersham, Massachusetts, United States -... | ecosystem: Environmental > Terrestrial > Soil > Temperate forest >... | reverse complement strand
GTATACACAGAGTTTGTCATTCCTGCCATCGGCATTGGGAGAGAAATAATTGGGAACATACACTTCGCCGCATTCCAGGCTTAACGCTACACAGGATTTGCTCTCGCAGCCGTGGGCATCGGTAACCGTAACACAATAGGTAGTGGTGGCTGGAGGTGTTGCTTCGGTATTTGCACACGTGTCGCATGTCAGGCCCAGAGCGGGCGACCAGGAATAGGTACCCCCTCCGGTTGCATGAAGCACGGCGCTTTGCCCAATTTGAAGGATCTGGTCGCTCCCCGCGTTTGCTGTTGGCCCGGTAAGTGTTGGGGCAAGCGTTACCGTATCTTTCTGAACATTACCCGTTGCATCCTTTATCGTGACCACGTAACTGCCCGGGCACAGGCCAACGGCAGCAGGCGCTGTTTGAGGGGGCTGGGTGTTCCATGAATAGGTGAACGGGCTTTCTCCTCCCGCTATCAGAACGCTTGCTTTACCCGTACAGCGCCCTGTACAGAGCGGATTTGTTTGTGTAAAGCAGGCCGAGAGCACATTGGAAACATATTTTCCGACAAATGCTTTTACGCCGCTCCCGTAATAAGGAAAGGTAAATGTACCAATGTTAAAAGGGTCTGACAGGTACATACTTGCGAGGTAAATATCATTTAAGGTATCTGCGAGAATAATGGGGTTCGATCCGTTCGAGAGTGATAAAGCAGAGAGGGCGTTTCCGGAGGAGTTTAATTCGACCATATACATAGACGTGCAACCACCCCAGCAGTTGCCTGTTGCCGGTAGCAGGTTGATCGAGCCAAACCTAACCGAAGGGCTTGACATTCCTCCGGTTAGCCAGATATTTCCGCAACGGTCGGCAGCTATATAGTTGCCTGCATCGCTTTGAGTTCCGCCAAAACCTTTCGCCCAGATTACATTTCCATTCGGAGCGAATTTGGCGATGAAAATATTGTCTAACGCAACCGTTGTGTTGTTATTTAATACGAAGGATCCAAAGGTGATGGTAGAACTCCTGAACCCTCCGGTAATCAACACATTTTCATTCGGATCGAGACAAAGCGAGCCGGCTCCGTCAAAACCACTGGTTCCTCCGGCAGCAATAGCCCACAACACAGTGCCATTCGGATCTAATTTGGCAAGATAAGCGTCGGAATAGAGTCCTGCTGTGCCCGTTGTGCTGACAAGTGTTATTGAACCGAAATGTAAGAGCGGGCTCGAGAAATCTCCCGTCACATAGGTATTGCCGAGGTGGTCTGTACGGATGGCCGATACATGGTCATTCGTGATCCCGGGGGCTGACTGGGCCCAAAGCACGTTTCCGTTGTTGTCGAGTTTAGCAACAAAGATGTTGGTGCCCGAGGTCTGGCTCATGTTTTGAAGAACGATGTTGCCAATGGTCATGTTCTGGTTGCCGAATGCACCGGCAATGAGTATATTGCCTGTAGGGTCAACACTGATCGATGTGCTATAGACAAAAGTCCCCCCGGTAACTTTGGCCCAGAGGACATTTCCGTTCGGATCATACTTCACCAGGAACATCTTGTCTCCAGGGGGGCTGCTCAGCGTGATTGATCCAATGGTCAGAAGCGTATCGCCGGTCAGACCGCATTGGTAGATATTGCCCTGGGTATCTGTACATACCGACATAGGCTGCTCTATATTTTTGTGCCCAAAGCTTTTTCCCCAAAGGGCGTTCCCTGCGGCATCGAATTTAAAAAGATAGGCCTCGGTGGCGCCGGGAGGGCACCCCAGATAGCCGACTGTCTGCGAACCAAAGGTTACCGCAGCTGTGTCATAAAAGCCGGTAATAATTACATTTCCTGCAAGGTCTGTGCATGCGCTTGTTAATGTTGATGAACTGTTTCCGCCTGCTGCATTCACCCATTTCCATGTCTGTGCTCCACATAATGAAGACGCTGTGAGAAATAATATAATTGCGATTACTTTTGTTAAAAATTTGTTTTTCATGGCTCGGCTGGTTTTATGAATTTGTATTGACGGTTTTTTAAGTCTCATCCGGCATAGTCTGAACAGGCCCTAAATAAAGGCATGCGTAGGGCGCTCGAAGCCGAATGAGGCAATTGTTTGTTGAGTGGCACTGCTCGTCGGGGAATAGACCGGGGAAATATCTATCAGGGGAATAGGGTAAATAACGAGAACAATCGTTGGATTATTAATTTCAATTCAAATCTTTTTTATTAAGTTCATGAATGGGGTGTGGCCTTAAAGAGGATCCTCGCTATGCGGAAGGATCTGATCTTGTGTTTGGCTTCTTTACGGATATAAAACTAGATTCTTCGGGTATTTACACCAAAGTCAATTTCTATTTATCTTACCTGTTCAGGAAGAGTATTTGAGAAAGAAGGCGAACTAATTCCTTTGCCAAGATGAATACAGCATCCTGTACTCAGATGTCTTAACTGGAGGATAAATGAGTTGTTTGGAGGATGGTAGTTGGGATGGTTGTAAAAGTGGCATTGAAAAAAGTTGAGGAATACGTATTAGAAAAACCGGGTTCGGTTTTGTGGGCGATCTGTCAGTGCAATGGTATGGAATGGAAAATGGGACAAAATTTGTCCCATTTTCACGATCCGGCGGATGGTTCTTCATCACGGTGAAGGAGCCGGATTACGGGGTCAGCACAAGGCTGCCACCAATGTAACATGGCGCCAGACCATTTACACCGCTAAGATAAATTAGCGGAAATAGTTTTCAAAATATTTTCTATAATTTTTTAGCAACTCCATCGGAGAACGGGTTCTCCATCACGGAGCGAGAAATGGTTTTTGATGAAACTTTCTCCCAAACAAAAAGCGGGTCGCCCCGCTATTTGTTTGGCTATAAATATGATAAAAATCAATTCATCATCTCAAAGACGCCTGCGGCTCCCTGACCGGTGCCCACACACATAGTCACCACACCGTATTTCTTTTTACGGCGTTGCAATTCTCCGAACAATTGAACGGAGAGTTTAGCGCCTGAACAGCCCAGTGGATGCCCAAGTGCAATGGCTCCGCCGTTTACATTCACCAGCTCGGGGTTGATCTTCAGTTCACGCATCACAGCAAGGCTTTGGGAAGCAAAGGCTTCGTTGAGTTCGAACAGATCGATCTGGTCTTGTTTCAACCCGGCCAGTTTCAATGCTTTTGGAACTGCGGCTACGGGCCCTATACCCATGATACGCGGAGGAACACCGGCTGCGACATAGGATACCAGGCGGGCGATTGGCGTTAAATTATTTTCTTTCATGAATTTTTCGCTCACGACCATCACAAACGCCGCTCCGTCGGATGTCTGCGAAGAATTTCCTGCAGTAACGACGCCCCGTGCATCAAACACTGGTTTGAGTTTGGCCAGCGCTTCGAGGGTTGTGTCGGCACGGGGGCCTTCGTCGGTGTCAACAATAAACTCGCGTATTTTTCTTTTCTCGTGTTCGTCGAGGCAGTTTTCTTTGACAGTAAAAGGCACGATCTCGTTTTTGAATTTTCCTTCCTTGATGGCCTTCATGGCCTTGAGGTGGGAGTTGAGTGCAAAGGCATCCTGATCGGCTCGTGTCACCTTGAATTCATTGGCAACTGCTTCGGCGGTAAGACCCATGCCCCAGTAGTAATCTGAATGTTCCTTTGTTACTTCATAGTTGGGTACAATCCTCCATCCGCCCATGGGTATCATGCTCATCGATTCTGCTCCGCCGGCCACAATGCAATTGGCCATTCCGCTGTGAATGCGCGTTGCGGCGATGGCAATGGTTTCAAGACCGGAAGAACAATACCGGTTTACGGTCATGCCCGGCACCTTATCGGTATTGAAGGCCATCAGGGAGATGAAACGGGCAAAGTTCAGACCTTGTTCGGCTTCGGGCATAGCGTTTCCAACAATGAGGTCGTCCACCTGTTCATGGGCCACATTGGGTACTGACTTCATGAGGTGGCGGATCACTTCTGCCGCCAGATCATCCGGGCGTGTAAAACGGAACCCTCCGCGGGTGGCCTTGCCTACTGCACTTCTGAAACCGGCTACGATGTATGCGTTCATAGGAGTGTATGTTAAGTTTTAATTCTGTATGTTCTGCAACTTTTTAGAAAAGGGAAGCAGGGATTGATAACGATTTTCTATCGGCAACAACACGTCTGCTCTTAATTTCTCAGCACTTTTCCACCTGTAAGGATACTCTGTATCCGCTCCAGTGTCTTCTTTTCACCGGCCAGAGAAAGAAATGCTTCTCGTTCGAGGTCAAGCAGGTATTGCTCGCTCACGAGCGTAGGTGAAGAAAGATCTCCGCCGCAAAGCACATACGCCAGCTTTTGTGAAATTTTGACATCGTGTTCGGAAATATAATGGCCTCCCAACATCGAGTTGGCGCCGAGGTATGCCAGCCCAAGGGCTTCTTTCCCGAGTACGCGTATATCTTTGCGTCTGGCAGGCATGGTGTAACCGGCATTGGCCAGTTCCAGACACTCGCTTTTTGCTTCGGCAAGCTGACGGGCACGGGAAACCACAACCAGATCGCGTCCTGGGCGCAGATAACCCAGATCGAACGCTTCATAACCCGAAGTGCTCACTTGTGCCTGACCGATGGTGAGGAAGCGTTTGCGGAAGGCATTCATTTCGATATCGCCTTCCTGCAATTCGTCTGAAAGACGCAGCGCAAATTCTTTCGTACCTCCTCCGCCCGGGATAAGGCCAACGCCAAATTCAACCAGACCGATGTATGATTCGGCATTGGCTACCACTTTATCGCTGTGCATGCTCATTTCGCAGGCTCCACCCAGGGCCATATTATGCGGTGCAAGGACAACCGGTATAGAGGAGTAGCGAACACGCATCATCGTGTTCTGGAAAGCTTTGATCGCAAAATTAAGTTCATCCCATTCTTGTTCCACAGCCATCATAAAGATCATGCCAACGTTGGCGCCTGCTGAGAAATTGGCTCCTTCATTCGAGATAACCAGCCCGCGGTAACTCTTTTCGGCCATATCTATCGCGGTGTTGATACCTGCAATGACATCACCTCCGATTGAATTCATCTTCGTGTGGAACTCGAGGTTCAAGATGCCATCGCCGATATCGGTAAGCGTAGTGCCCGAATTCTTCCAAACGGTCTTTGATTCACGTATGTTTTCAAGCAGGATAAATTGCTCCGTACCGGGAATGGTCTTGTATGTTTTGGTTGGAATGTCGTAGTATTTACGCGCACCGTTTTCGAGTTTGTAAAAACTTTTTGCGCCGCTTGCAAGCATCTCATAGACCCATGCTGCGGGTTTGTTGCCGGATGCTTCCATGGCTTTTACGCTCTCGGCAACACCCAAGGCATCCCACGATTCAAAGGGCCCCAGATCCCAGGCAAAGCCAGCGTTCATGGCTGCATCGATCTTGTATAGCTCATCGGATATCTCGGGGATGCGGTTGCTTACGTATGCAAACAAACCGTAGAAGGTGGCGCGGTAAAAATCGCCTGCCTTGTCCTTGCCTGCAACCAATACCTTCATCCGCTCGCGCAGGTTGTCGATAGGTTTGGTGGCTTCGAGTGTTGCAAATTTTACTTTCTGGGCAGGTTTGTATTCCAGTGTCTTCAAGTCTAAGGCACAGATCTCCGATTTGCCTCCATCACCTTTCATCTTTTTGAAAAAGCCTTGTTCTGTTTTTGAACCCAGCCATTTGTTTTCGATCATTTTGTTGAGATAGCCCGGGATCTTAAAGATTTCGAGCTTCTCATCGTTCGGACAGCTGGATGCAACGCCGTTGGCCACGTGCACCAGGGTATCTAAACCAACCACATCGGCTGTACGGAATGTAGCCGATTTCGGGCGGCCTAATACAGGGCCTGTAAGCTTATCGATTTCTTCGACCGTCAACCCCATCTTTTCAACCAGATGGAAAAGGCTCATGATGCCGAACACGCCAATACGGTTAGCGATGAAGGCCGGGGTATCTTTACAAAGAACAGTGGTCTTGCCTAAAAACTTTTCGCCGTATTCCATCAGGAAACGGATTACATCGGGCGATGTTTTGGGAGTAGGGATGATTTCAAGTAATTTGAGGTAGCGCGGAGGGTTGAAGAAGTGGGTCCCGCAGAAATTTTTCTGGAAATCGTCGCTGCGCCCTTCGTTCATCAGGTGGATCGGTATGCCGGATGTGTTTGAAGAAACGAGCACACCGGGTTTACGGAATTTTTCGACGAGGGCAAATACTTGTTGTTTGATGTCAAGACGTTCGACCACTACTTCAATGATCCAGTCGGCTGAGGCAATGTCTTTCATGTTATCGTCGAAGTTGCCTGTGGTGATCCGACGGGCAAATGTTTTACGATAGATAGGCGAGGGGTTCGACTTGAGCGCAAAGGCCAGGGCGTCGTTTACTATTTTGTTACGGAGTTTAGTGTCTGTACCGGCATCTTTCGGGACAATGTCGAGGAGGAGGACTTCCAGTCCGATATTTGCGAAATGGCAGGCGATACGCGATCCCATAACACCGGATCCGAGCACTGCTACTTTTTTGATGCTTCGTTGACTCATAGAAAGGTTTTTAAGACGAGTCAAAGGTACTAATTTGGATGAACGAGGTTGAGAATTCTTACCGGCTTTACTAGGTTTTTTTACTTAAACAAGGAGGTATATTTATTGATTTTTGCAGGCCGGCTGGTGGCTTCTTTGCAATAAATCAGCTTTATGCAGTAGAGACACACCTTCACGCTCAAAGGGCCACCAGCACTGCTGGTCTGCGGGATAACCGTCTCCCGATGTCTATCGGGACGCGCACAGGCCTAACGCACTTTGCATTAGCCTGTTGCACGGCTAATGCAAAATCCCAGATAAATAATACTGGTTTGGTTTTCTAAGTTCGGGTGGATAGCTTCTTTCCCTCAGAGGTTTGTCTCCTAAATCAGGAAAGATGCCTGGAATGTATAGTAGGAGAGAATCAGGAAACAAATTCATCCGGATAAAGCAGCACACGGAGTGATTAGCCGGTAAACAGACAAGGCTCCCCTTTCAGGAAGCCTTGTTTGTTTGATCATACCTAAAAAGTACTCAGGCAGCGAACTTTGTCTTTCCCAGCTCAGCTACCGGATGTTCTTCGGTTCCGAAGTATTTGAGAATGGCAATATGCGAACCCACGGCGCCCCAGAAGGTCGGGTTATCGAGATAGGGCACATCAAATTCTTCGGCGGTGCTTTTTACAATATCTGAAATGGCGCGGTAGTGTACGTGACAGATGCCTGGAAACAGATGGTGTTCAACCTGGAAATTCAAACCACCCACATACCAGTTCACAAAGGCGTTGTCGCGTGCAAAATCGGCGGTGGTATTCATCTGGTGGATGGCCCAGTCGTTTTCGATTTCACCGCTGTTGTTTGGCATCGGGAAGGTGGTGCCCTGAACAGTGTGTGCCAGCTGGAACACCACGCTGAGTATTAATCCGCATACAACGTGGAGTGATACAAAACCGAGGATCAGCGGCCCGATGGAGTAATGGAAGAAATAGATCGGGATAAACAGCATATAGAAGTAGTAGAAGCCTTTGATCCAGAGGAGGGTCGCAAACTGACGGTACACACCGGCTTTTGATTCGCGGTTTACGCCGTTTTTACGGTAATTGATGAGTTGCAAAAAGTCTTTTCCGGTAATCCAGTGCAGGGAAAGGATAGCATAGAAAAAGAATGCATAAATATATTGGAAACGAAAGACCTTTTTATAGGGTCTGTCGGGGCTGAAACGCATCATACTGGCCCCGTCAATATCATCGTCCATGCCGTTGATGTTGGTATAGGTATGGTGTAAAAGATTATGCTGGAGTTTCCAGTTGAAGACGGCCCCACCCATGAGATTGAGTGAGTAGCCCACAAATTTGTTTACCGTTGGGTTAGAAGAATACGCATTGTGGTTTGCATCATGCATCACCGACATTCCGATACCGGCCATTGCAGTTCCCATGATGATGAACAAACCGACCAGGATCAGCGCTGGAACATGAAAGATGAGCAGCAGTGCATAAGGCACGTAGTAAGCAGCCATCATGGTAATGGTCTTCAAAACCATTCTCGCATCGGCGTGTTTTGAAATATTGTTTTGGACAAAATACTGGTCGACGTTCGTTTTTAGGGTAGCGAAGAATTTTGATTTATCCTTGTTGGTAAATTTTACCTTGGGTTTCTGGCTCATTATGAATGGGTTGCGTAAGAGGCGAGGAGGGGTCCTGTATGCTGGAGTTCCTTAATTGCGACGCAAGTTACGCATAAATTACGGTTATTCTGAATAAATCTTTGTGAACAAGTCTTTGTTCTTATCGAGTATTACCTTTCGTTTCAGGCTAAGTTTGGGGCTTAGCTCTCCTTTTTCAACGGTCCATTCCTGTGACAGGAGTTCTATCTTCTTGATGGTTTCATAATGCGACAGTTGTTTGTTGATAAGCTCCACCGATTTCATGATGCGGTTTTTGATCGCATCGTGTTTAATCATGTCTGCATCTGTTGTATAGGGTATTTCTTTTAGTGCGCAATAATCCCTTAAAAATTTAAAGGAGGGCACCACCAAGGCGGCCGCAAATTTCTGATTTTCGCCAATCACCATGGATTGTTCGATGAAACGGCTTTCCTTGAGTTTGTTCTCGATCATCTGGGGGGCAATGTATTTACCCCCTGATGTCTTGAAAATTTCCTTCTTGCGGTCGGTAATCTTCAGAAACCGCCCGTCTACCAGGGTTCCGATATCACCCGTATGGAACCAGCCATCGGTATCGATGGCTTCGGTGGTGGCATCGGGCCGGTTGTAATATCCCAGCATCACGTTGGGGCCTTTGACCAGGATTTCGCCATCGTCGGCAAATTTAACCGTTACGCCCTCTATGATTTTGCCGACAGTTCCGAAACAGGCAGAGTTTGGATCCAGAAAATTCACAGAAACCACCGGAGACGTTTCGGTGAGTCCATATCCTTCGAGGACATTGATGCCTGCGGCCCAGAAGATACGGGCAAGTCGGGGGTTGAGGGCAGCGCCTCCCGAAACGGTGCAGCGGATGTTCCCGCCCAGGGCTTCCTTCCATTTACTGAAAATCAGTTTCCTGGCAATAGAGAGCTTGAACTCATACCAGGCGCCATTGGCCTTGTTCATCTCAAATTTCTCGGCCAGACCTACGGCCCAGAAAAATAAAGTACGTTTGAGGAACGGGAGTTTCTCGCCTGTAGCCAGGATTTTATCATACACCTTTTCAAGCAGACGCGGGACCGATGAAAAAACTTCGGGCCGGATTTCTTTCAGGTTTTCGCTTATCGTCTCAATACTTTCGGCATAATAAATCGAAACACCCAGGTACATATAGAGATAGGTCAACATACGCTCATAGATATGGTTGAGCGGTAAAAAACTAAGCGCTTTGCAATCTGAATTTACCGGGGCCAGTTTGCGGGAAGCATAGACATTGCTGAAGAGATTTCGGTGAGATAACATCACGCCTTTGGGCATACCGGTTGTGCCCGATGTATAGAGCATCGTAGCCAGATCGGTATCCCTGATCGTGGCCATGATGGCGGTGAGCTTTTTAGGGTCTTTGTTTTTCTTCCCCAAGGAAAGGATCTCAGACCAGTGGGGCACCCCTTCGATGTGATTGAAGGAATAAATCCCTTTGAAATAATCTCGCCCATCTGCACAAGCCTTGACTTTGTCATACAGCACTTTGTTTGAAACAAAAACATAGCTGAGTTGAGCATCGTGGATAATAAATCGTAACTCATTATCGCTGATGGTCGGATAAATAGGAACGTCAACACCTCCAACTTGTAGTATACCCATATCGGCCATATTCCACTCGGGGCGGTTGTTGGAGATGATGCCAATCTTATCGCCTTTTTGTAAACCCATGGCAAGGAGGCCATAACTCAGGTTATTTGCATAATCCACAAAATCGGCGGTGCTGTATTTTACCCAGCGTCCGTTTTCTTTACCAGCGAGGGCATTTTCTTTCGGGAATTTTTCAATGGAATGGGCCAAGAGATCAAACAGACGGGATACAGACATGATGTATTTTTAAGAAACAATTAACTCCTCTATTTGAAGCGATGCTACAGCTGGGCTGAATAAAGGCGCCTGCTGTATACTCCATACCGGGAGAAGGGTATGGAGTTGTGATGGATCAGAAACCCAGGGTATGCATCTTTGATTTGGAATCTGAATATGACTACCTTCGCCACCGAATCAGAAACCGCTTGCCGCTCATTTTTTTCGTTTCAAATATAAAGGATTTATGCATATTGAAAACAGCCTCACCCGATTATTGAATATTGAATTTCCAATGATCATGGCCCCCATGTTCCTGGTTTCGAATGCCGAAATGATGGAAGCTGCCATGAACAAAGGCATAGCCGGAGCATTTCCAACCCTCAATTTCAGGAAAGAAGGCGAACTCGGGGCCCTGCTCGACAGATTGAACGCCCATAAAAACACGACTCCTGCCGGAACCTATGGGGTGAACCTCATCGTTCAGAAAACAAACCCCTTGTACGTGAAGCATCTCGAAATCTGTGTGGAAAAAAAAGTGCCTTTTTATATCACATCCTTAGGCAGCCCGAAAGAGGTGATTTTAAAGGCAAAATCATACGGGGCCAAGGTCTTTTGTGATGTCACCAATATAGAGCACGCCCAGAAATGCCAGGATCTTGGGGCCGATGGGTTTATTGCCGTAGGGCAGGGGGCCGGCGGTCATGCCGGGCCGTATACGTTGCAAGTCTTGATCCCTTCGCTGCGGAAACATTTTCCGGAAAAGGTGATCATTGCTGCCGGTTCTATTGCCGATGGCGAGGGTATTGTTTCGGTCATTGCCCTGGGGGCTTCGGGGGTATCTGTCGGCACCCGGTTTATTGCATCCGACGAAGCGGGTGTGGGTGCCGATTATAAAAAAGCGATTGTAGATGCCGGTATGGAAGACATTGTGATGACCGATCGCATCTCGGGCACCCCAAGCACCATCATCAACACACCCTATGTTCAAAAAATAGGTCTGCGGCAAAATTGGCTGGAACGCATGCTGTCGAACAATTCGACTACCAAGAAATGGTTTAAGATGCTGGTCCAGATACGCGGAATGAAGAAACTCGAAGCCTCTATCCATCCCGGTAATTACAAGACGCTTTGGATTGCCGGCCAGAGTTCAGAACTCATACACGATATAATTCCTTGCGGGGCTATCATCGACCGGATGAAGACCGAAACCTATGAGGCTAAACTTAAACTCGAGGAATCGTTCAAAGCCTGAAAAAAACTATTCCCATACACGGTCAACCCACGAATGTGCATTAGATGAAAGCCCTTGTCTATTATATCTCCCTTCCGTTTCTGTATCTTCTTTCGTTGCTGCCATTTCCGTTATTTTATCTGTTTTCGGATTTTGTGTATTTCCTGCTTTATCATGTGATCGGTTACCGCAAACAGGTGGTATACGAAAATCTGAAAAATTCATTCCCCGAAAAGACCGATGCCGAGATCCGGAAAATCCGTAAACAATTTTATAAATATCTGTGCGATCTGTTTCTTGAAACCTTTAAAACGCTTACCATTTCAAAAGAAGAGGCGAAACGCCGGTGTACCATCAACCCTTCCGCGCTCGAAGTGTTTGAGCGTTTTTACCGTGAAGGCAAAAGCGTGATCATTGTCATGGGCCATTTTGGGAACTGGGAGTGGGCAGGGAATACCTTCAGCCTGAATTGCAGCCACCAGTTATACGTTATTTACCACCCCCTCACCCATACGTATTTCGACGGGCTCATCTACCGCATGCGTACCCGGTTTGGCACCAAGCTTATTCCTATGCGCGATACATACAGGGATATGGTAAAGAACAAAGGAGAGCTGAATGCCACAGCCTTTATTGCCGATCAGACCCCTTCGCCCGACAATGCCTATTGGACCACCTTTCTGAACCAGGAAACGCCTGTTTTTCGCGGAACAGAGATGATTGCCCGAAAAGTAAACTACCCGGTGGTATATGCCAGTATGAAACGTCTGAAAAGAGGCTATTATGAAATTTCGGCCGAAACGCTTTTTGAAGAACCCCGGGCAACGAAGGAGGGCGAAATTTCAGAATCGCATACCCGCAAGCTTGAACGGGAGATCTTGGCCCAGCCCGAGATCTGGCTTTGGTCGCACCGCAGGTGGAAGCACCGGCGGAAGGTTTAGACTTCTCTTTTTTCGGGTTCCTCCTTTTTTCTCTATTTTTGCTCCTCATTTGTTCCTATACTATACAAGTAGAACCATGTTACAGGGTAAAGAACTTATACTTGCCACCAAACCATTTGCAGTCGAAAACAGAAAGTTGAGTTGGTACTACTCGCTTTCCACGCTTTTTCTGCTTGGGTTGTGTTTTGCCGGAACCCTGTTCATTCCGTGGATGGCTGCCAAACTGGCCGTAAGCATCTTTTGTGGTTTTGTGCTGGTGCGCATGTTTGTGATCTATCACGATTTTGAACACCGTTCTATCCTGAAAGATTCACTCCTGGCACAACTCCTCTTCGGGGCATTTGGCATCTTTATCCTGGCCCCCGGAAGCATCTGGAGGCGTTCGCACGATTACCACCATGCCAATAATTCAAAGCTGTATACCGCCAGCATCGGCTCCTTCCCGATTATGACACGCGAAAAATATCTGAGTTCCAGGCCTGGGGAGCGTATCATGTATCTGTTTGTGCGTCATCCCCTCACCATTATCTCAGGCTATCTGTTTGTCTTTACCTATGGGTTTTGTGTGAAATCGTTGATGGCCAGTCCGCGCCGGCATTTCGATTCGGCTATTGCTTTGCTGGTACATGCCGGTTTGTATGTGCTGGTCATCCATTTTTTCGGGTGGATGCCGGCTGTTCTTACCATCACCATTCCCTTTCTGATAGCCTGTTTCATCGGCTCGTACCTGTTTTATGCACAACATAATTTCCCGGATGCCGAGTTCAGGGAAAAGAGCGGGTGGACATACGAAATGGCGGCGCTCGAATCGAGCAGTTATATGACCATGAACGCATTTATGCGTTGGTCCAGCGCCAATATTGGTTATCACCACATCCATCACCTCAATGCACGCATCCCGTTCTATCGTTTGCCCGAAGTGATGAGGGCCATACCCGAATTGCAGCATCCCAAGAAAACGTCGATGAACCCGGCTGATATCCTGGCTTGTTTCAGATTGAAGGTGTGGGATGCGGAGAAGAAACGGATGATCCCGCTTTCGATGATCTGAAGGGTTGCGTTTCGTTTACCAAGGGCTATTGTGGATAAAAAGCAACACCGGGTATCCTGAAAAACCCGTGTTTCCCTGTAATTTTCATGTCTCCGTGGGTTTCTTCTTACTTCATATTCCTAAGCTCACTCCCCAATCCTTCTCTTCACCAGCCCATCGGTACGGTCGAACAACTGACGGGGAGACATTGTCCTCCAGGGCATTTCGTCGAGTTCGCCTCCGCTGATGAAATAATAATCGAGGTTGCGGGCCTTGAATTCGGCCAGGACATGGTTTTGGAAATTCATAAAGACAATCCATCCGTCTTCCACATCTTCAAACCATTCTTCATAATAACAATCGTCGGATGCATGAAAATTCAGGACATTTTCGCCGATGAGGATGTATTTGTGGATGCCCAGCGGAAGCATCAGATCGACGACATCGCGCTTGAGAACCATGATGTCGTTGTTGATGCAGTCGTTCCACTCTCCGATCAGTTCCAGGATGCAATACCCATCGGTATAATCGGCATAGAGTATTTTGATGTAGAGCGTAGCCGAGTCCATGTCGTCCCACTGGGGATGGATAAAAAAATTATAGATGGTATTGTTGTATTCAAATTCGCTATACTCCCGGCCAAAGAAAGGCGATTTGGGATCTTCTTCGGCGGCGTACAGATGTCTCCAGTTATAAAAGGGTTCGAGATCCTGCATGGTATATAAAGGGGATGATTCTGTTTAGCTGAATGTTCACTTTCCAGTTGAGGCGATTTGCTTTGTATTTACCACGGAGACACGGAGGGCACGGAGGATCACGGAGAAAATTAATTTTATTTTTTTAAGCCCTTCTCTACAGCTTTTCGTACGCTCCCGTGTTTTTTCAAAAGGGCTTCGGCTTCAGTGTAAGGAATGCCGAGCGCTTCCACAATCATGTTTGTGCCCCGGTCTATGAGTTTGCCGTTGCTGGGTTGCATGTCTACCATGCGGTTGCCCTGTACCTTGCCCAGTCTGATCATGACACAGGTAGAGATCATATTGAGCGCCAGTTTCTGGGCCGTACCAGCCTTCATGCGGGTACTGCCGGTAATAAATTCGGGGCCTACCACCACCTCAAGCGGGTGACTCACTGCTGCTGCCAGTGCGCTGCCTGTGTTACAGGTAATGCAGGCCGTGACAATGCCGTGTTCGTTGCATGCATGCATCGCCCCGATTACATAGGGTGTTGTTCCCGATGCAGCGATGCCGATAACCACATCGTTCTCATTCACCCGAAAAGCGCTGAGGTCTTTCCAGCCCTGGGCAGCGTCATCCTCGGCAAATTCAACAGCCTTACGTATGGCGCTGTCGCCCCCGGCAATGATACCGATGACCAGGCCTTGTTCAACGCCAAACGTAGGCGGGCATTCAGAGGCATCCACAATACCCAGACGTCCGCTTGTGCCTGCCCCCAGATAGAAAAGCCGCCCGCCTTGTTTCATCTTTTGCACGATTACCTCAACCAGGGTTTCAATCTGCGGAAGTATCTTTTCGATGACAAGGGGTACAGTCTGGTCTTCCCGGTTTATATTCCGGAGCAGATCAGCTGTTTTCATTTTTTCGAGCTGATCGTAAGGAGAGGCGGTTTCGGTGGTTTTTTTCATGCGCTGTTTGTAGCCGGTGTTTGTGGGGTAAAGGTAGTGGTTTTACCCTCCCCACGGCTCACCCCCTTGCCCCCTCTCTGCAAGCAGAAGAGGGGGGCGGGGGGGGGGCAAGCTCAGTGCCGGGTTAGGGATTCAGAAAATTGAAAAGCCCGCTTTCCTCACCGGTGCATCCGGTGTTTCCGGAGGTTTGGGGGCATGCCGGTGTGAGGAGTGTGTGTTTTCAAGGCCCTGGCAGTCTACACAATTCAGACCTTCGTCGGTCATGATCCATCTGCGTTCAACCATGTCATCATCATCGGCATCCTGTAGGTTTTGGATATCCGAGTTGTGGACAATCTGTTGTAGGTTTTTGCTGAGCAGGATCATTTTACCGGCAGGCACTTTTACCTGGATCCTGACTTCCTGATCTCTCCATTTATCATCAATCTGGAATGAAAAGGCCGGGTCGAGGACGAGTACAGAATCTTTGACTGTATAGGCATACTGGATATTTTTAGCACGGGTCAGGGCCTCTTTTGTGGAAGCTCCGCGTGCCGAAGCAACGATGCATACCTCAAAGCTGTCGGTAGCGCTTTGTAGGATATCGAAGGAGGGGTAGTATCCAAAAAGCTGGTTGTCATGTATCCGGAACATATTCCATCGGTGCGGGTGTTCATCCAGGTCGTCGCCGGGTTGTATATCGTTGGAGAGTCGTACATAGATGGTAGCAGAAGCCGGTTTCAGGGCTGTGTTCCGTTTGTTTTTGCTCTGTACTGAAAAATCGCCGGCGGTCTGATAAAAGATATAGACTCCCAGTACCAGACCTGTAAACCAAAGTAGTGCAGCAAACACCCCGATGATCTTGTTTTTCTTTCCCAATCCGAAGAGCACCCGTATACCGCGGTAGATCAGCAACAGACAGGGTACTCCGAACAACAGGATAAGCATAATGAGCGAAAGCATGGTCAGCCGGGTTTCGTTGAAGAAGATGTGGAAGAAATCGCGCAGGGAGAGCGACATGTGTTCATCACTGATCCCGAAATGGATGTTGTGCGAATGCACACCGAAAAAGGAGGCCAGCATGGCAAACAGCAATACCACCCCAATAAAAATGCAGATCCCCGCAAAAAATTTGACAATGATGGTTCCGAGCATCCCAAAGAATTCCTCCAGAAATCCTCCAACCCTGCCTGCACCCCGGCGCATCTTTTCCTTACCGGCAGGAGTGCCCAGATCGGAGGCTTCCTGTTTCAAATCTTTTACTTTTTTCTTTAGCTCATCGAATTCCTCGGTGAATGTCTTGTGGATATTGTTGATGTTTACGGCTTCGCCCATCATCTCCAGTTTTTCTGCCGTTGTTTTGGCCTGAGGGATGATGATCCACAAGAGAATATACAAAAAGACACCAAAACCAAAGAAACAGACACTGATGGCCAATGCCAGACGCAGCCAGACGGGTTGTACGCCAAAGTAATGCCCGATTCCCGAACAAACGCCTCCCAGAAGTTTATCGTCGGGATCTCGGAAAAGGCGTTTGGAACCTGTGGATTTTCCGGTTGCCGTTTGCTGTTCCCGTTGAGCTTGATCATCTGGGGCCTGATCGCCGGCAAATTCCTCCGGACGTCCCATGACAGAGATGACATGATCTACATCGGCCATGAGAACAACCTGTTTCACCGGGCTGACACGTTCCTGAAGCATCTCGGCAATACGGGCTTCGATGTCGGAAATGATCTCGTCCCGGCCTTCTGAATTTTTGAAATAGCCTTTGATGGTGCTGATGTATTTACTCAGTCGCTCATAGGCATCTTCTTCAACATGAAAGATGATGCCGCTGATATTGATGGTGAGGGTCTTATTCATTGGGAGTGGAGTTTGGAGTTGGTTTGGTAACAGAATAGACGGCTTTCACTAAATCATCCCAGGAGGTCTGGAGTTCCTGAAGAAACTGGGTCCCGAGCTCGGTGAGCCGGTAATATTTGCGCGGAGGGCCCGATGTGGATTCTTCCCAGCGGTAGGTAAGAAGGCCCAGATTTTTTAAACGGGTGAGCAAGGGGTAAAGGGTTCCTTCCACAACTACCAGTTTTGCCTGTTTCAGCCGGTCGATTATTTCGGTGGGGTAGAGCTCTTTTTCGGACATGGCCGATAGAATACAGAACTCCAACACCCCCTTCCGCATCTGCGCCTTGGTGTTTTCGATGATATTCATGTTTTTTCCCTCGTTGGTGGTCATTTTTGAACGTTCTCTGTTGATTTGTTGAACCTGCTCAGGAGCTTTAAACGTCTTTGGCGAATAAGCTCCCTGCAACTGTACGATGCAAAGATACATCTATAGGATTGTATTATGCAATACATAGTACTAAAATATTTATCAAGTCTTTGTTTCTCAAATGAATAGATTTGTAAAGGGGTGTGAAGATGCTGACAGTGGCAAGGTATGTTCAAGGTGGACAAGAAGATTTTTGTCCTGCACGACGAAGAAAAAGAGTCGGTATACGAAGCAGAAGCATGTATTTGTAAAGCAGAAGGGTGTATTTGTGAAGCAGAAGAGTGTATTTACGAAGCAGAAGCATGCATTTACGAAGCAGAAGGGTGTATTTATGAAGCAGAAGAGTGTATTTACGAAGCAGAAGGGTGTATTTGTGAAGCAGAAGGGTGTATTTATGAAGCAGAAGGGTGTATTTACGAAGGAGAAGAGCGTATTTACGAAGCAGAAGGGTGTATTTACGAAGCGGAAGAATGTATTTACGAAGCAGAAGGGTGTATTTACGAAGCGGAAGCATTTATTTACGAAGAAGAAGAGTGTATAAACGAAGAAAATGAGTCGGAATACCAGGCAGAAGAGCTTATGGAAAAGGGTGTGTCTCCTGCCAGAGTTTGATTAAGAGGGAGTGTAAGAGGAGCACATTCCCGGACAATAATCTTGTCTCAATGCATAAGCAGGAGCGATCTCATGCTTTTTCTGCCTAATTTTGCCTCCTAAATAAGGCTCATGCACGATTTTGGTCACGATTGGGAAACCTTGTTCAGCCTGAGCTCGTTGTTGAGTCTGTTGGCCCTGACGGGGATGGAGATTGTGCTGGGGGTGGATAACGTCATCTTTATAGCTATCGTGGCAGGTAAGCTTCCACACAACCTGCAAGGCAAGGCCAGAGCCGCAGGTTTGTCGATGGCCCTGATATTCAGGGTCGGGCTGCTCGTTTCAATTACATGGATATTGGGTTTGCAGAAACCTCTTTTTACCCTGGGCAGTTACGGAGCCACCGGACGTGATCTGATCCTTTTGGGAGGGGGTATCTTTCTGCTTATAAAAACAATGGGAGAGCTGCTTGGCAGGTTAAAAGGCACTGCCGATGACCCCGATCTGACCCTGAAAAAAGTAACCCTCAATACCGTCATCGCCCAGATTGTTTTTATTGATATTGTGTTTTCGTTCGATTCGATCCTGACCGCGGTAAGCCTTGTTTCGAATGTGTTGATCATGATCGGGGCCGTGATCCTGGCCATGTTTCTGATGCTTGCCTTCTCGGGCCGTGTGAGCGATTTCATAAACCGCCACCCCACCATTAAAATGCTGGCCCTGGTCTTTCTGCTCCTGGTGGCGGGAATACTGCTCCTCGATGCAGCCCATGTAAATGTGGGCCGTATTAAGCCCTATATTTATATCTCCATGATCTTTGCCTTTCTGGTTGAAATGCTGAACATGCGGGAAAGAAGCAATACCGCAAAAAAAAAATAAACACAACTGAATCAGCAAGCCGCCACAGGGTGTGCTGACGGCTGTTCAGCTAATAGAGGAGTATGAAACAAGTCTGGTTCTTTTTAGTAACACTCCTGGTTTTCTTGCTCACGGTTCAGCCGACGCACCTGCAGGCCCAAACCGGGAGCGAAAAAAATTACGTGGTTAAGATCAATCCCATTGAGCTGGAGGGGCATTGGTTCCTGGTTTCCACGAACCTGCATCCTTGGAAAAGCCCTAAAAAAACAAATATCCGGTTTGACTTTTCCGTAAATGGCGATTCGATTTCGGAAACCATCGCTTTATTAAAATCAGGCAAGCCGGTCCAGACCCGGTTGCAGGTGAAGGTAAAGGGTTCTGCTTTTTTTTCAGAAAAGACTGTTTCGGGCAAGCGCCTGTCGAAACGCAACTGGTATGTGGTTGCAATGGACGAGCACAAGCGCTGGATGGTGATTTATGTGCGGGGCAAATTCTTGAGGAAAGATGCTATCCAGGTCATTTCGCGCGATGCGCAAATCCCGGAAGATGCGAAGGTCAGGATCCGTAAATTATTTGAAGAGAATTATTTTCTGAAGGCAAAAACCGAAGGCATGCGCATATCCATACAGCGCCCCTAAATTGCAGATTATCAACGGGGCCTCCACGAAGGAAGACAACCTCATTTTTTCTTAAAATCAGGGTTCGGTTTCATCTCCATCCCACAGCTTGGGCATTTGCCTGCGGTATCAGCTTGCCCGCATTGAGGGCCCATGGGGCACACATAGGCCTGGGCACGGGTGGTGTCTTTGCGGGTGGTATCGGTTTTCAATTCGGGCGTTGTCTTTTGAGGCTCATGCGATGCCGGGCCAGAACAGGATGTGAAAATGAGCAGGAACAGACTACAGATGGAAACGGAAGAAAGGATATGCTTTTTCATTGGATTGGTTCTTTCCTGTGGGGTGTAAATCGTGTTTTGGTGTTCAGAAAATCAGTAAAATCGAAGAGATTACTTCATTCTTCCTTTTAATTCTTCTTCGAGGGTTTGGATAATGAGTTCTTTTTTGGCGAGCTCGAATTTTAGTCGGTCTAATTCTTTCTTGAGCGCATCCACTTCCACACGCATATTGATTTCGCCCGGGGCCCAGATATTGGTATTGTAGTATTGTTCGTCCTTTCCATAGAGAGAATAGGATGTATCGGGGTCTCTGAAAAAGCTGTAAAGCGGGATGCGTAGTTCCTTCGAAATCAGTTCGAGGGTACGTATTTCGAGGGTGTTTTCGGCGAATGCTTTATTAAGCTCGGCTTCACTCACCCCCAAATAGTTCACCAACGTTTCATAGGTGAGTTTTCGGGACTCGAGAATGGCTATGATTTTGGCCTTCAGATCCATATGATTTGCTACAAGAGTTTTCATGGGGAGGAATTGCATGTAAAATTACTTAAATTCCCTATTCAATCTTCTAATTCAACTGTAAAAATTGTTAATAACTCTCCCTTATACGGCTGTCTTCACAAAAGGTTATTTGCCTTCATTTCGTTGTTTGAAATAAGCATCAAATGAGGTTGTTTTGTAGGCTCCTTCACCCATAAAACGGAGATAGGGTTCAAAATCGGACGGTTTCAGGAAGCTTTGGAGGTATTGAAGCCGTTTTCCGGTAGCATCCAGAAAAACAAGTGATGGGTAACCCAGACGCCCGTCGAGGAGTGAAAAGGCGAAAGGATGTGTCTTTGCATTGCCGTTTACGGGGGCTGTATTCACCAGGGTCTGTCCATTGATACGTATGGTATCCATCCCTTCGGCATTAAATTTTACGCAATAAAAATGGGCGTTCATATACAGGGCTATCTCTTTATTGGAAAAGGTGCGTTTATCCATTTGTTTACAGTACCCGCACCAGGGGGCGTATACGTCTACAAAAATAAGACGGGGCTGGGTTTTGCAAAGTTCAAGGGCTTCGCCGAAGCTATGCCAGTGGATGACTGGATTTTCTTCCTTTTTAACAGTTTGTGAAAACGAACAGCCGGGCAGAATCAGGTATAAAATGAATGTCGGGAGAAACAGCCTGGACATAGGTGTTTGAATCAGGACCTTGAATGAAGCGCTTACTTTTGTTCCCTCGGCATCTTATGCAGAATGGTCATCTCCAGGGTCTGTACATGTTCCCCTTCGGCATTCAGGAATTCATAAAACCAGGTCAGCGCCAGCATGTGTTTTTCGGGGTTTGGCACGACTTCGGTGATGCTTACATACGAATGTACGGGCATGCCCGGATACACGGGTTTGATAAACTTCCAGCTTTTAACTTCGGTGCCGCAGATCACCGTGTCTTTAAACATGGGGATCCATTTGGTGCGGTGAACGAGGTTGAAAAGGTGAGGGCCGCTGGCAATAAGCCCTTTGAAATAGCTCCGGCGTCCGGCCTCGCGATCGATATGAAAATCGAGGGGGTCGAAGGCAAGCGCGAAATCGATGATCTCCTGTTCGGTAAGCGCCAAGGTGCCCAGATCGATGCGGGTATGCACCGGGTAATTATTGAAAGATTTAATTTCCATCGCCGTATTTTCCATCGTTATCTGATTCCGTGCATCATACGTGTTAGAAAAGGTGTGAGCGAGAACAACAACACCGAAGCCACTCCGCACAATACCACAAACACCATAAAGAATTCGTACAGGCTGTGCAACACAAACCCGCAAAACACCGGGTATCCGGCCTTGATTATCTTTTTGTCTTTGATCAGATCATACTGGGTCTGGGTGAGTTCGGTTTTATCGTCCTTCATCAGGGTTTTGAAATCAAGATTGTTTGCCTTGGCTGCGGCTTCATCAAGCTTGGCCGATTTGATCTTGAGGAGCAGGTAGAGGTCTTTTCCGGAAGCCTGTACTTTCCCATCGAGAATGCCGTTGAGGTCGACATTGATTTTTTCGGCATTCAGGTATTGTTCGCTGGTAGGGGGTAGGATAGACCCCAGTGTTCCCGCCAGTGCATACCCCGACGCGTTCGAAAGAAAGAACACGCCGAACAACAAGGAGGCAAAACGCTTTGGGGCCAGTTTCCCTACGAGCGAAAGCCCTATCGGGGAAAGGCTCAATTCGCCAAAAGTTTGGATAAGATAAAGCAAGATCAGCCATTTGACGCCTAACAGGCCGTGGTTCCCGAGGTCTTTTACATTGTTTGCAATGATGAAATAACTCAGTGCAATGAGCAATAAACCAAATGCCTGTTTAACAGGAGATATCGGTTCTTTGCCATGTTTACGCAGTTTATCCCACAGAATACTGAAGGGGATGGCAAAGATCACTACAAAGATTCCGTTGAAAATCTGCACCATGGATGGGGGCATGTTCCACCCAAAGATGGTGCGGTCTGTCTGATTGTCTGCAATAAAAGTAAGCGATGAACCGGCCTGTTCGAACGCGGCCCAGAAGAAGATGATGAAAAAGGAAACGATGTAGATAACCAGGATACGTTGAAACTCCACCTTGGTTAAGGAACTGTCGGAAAGAATGAGACAGGCCAGGGTAATACCGCTTCCATAAATAATCGAATAGATCGGGTTTTGTCCAAACACGTAATGAAAGATGTTTCCAAGTGCACAAAAAGCGAGTACGGCAACGATGAGCGCTGCAGGCGAAAATTTGGCTTTCTGCGATTCGCCTTCTTCAAAATCAGTATGCACGCTTTTGGAAGGAAGATCACCAATGGCTTTGCCTTCGGGGGTAACCACGTATTTGTCTTTGAGGAGGATGAAGGTGATTGTGCCGAGTAACATTGCGCTTCCGGCAGCCAGAAAGCCCCATTTGAAAACAAAGATGTCGCGTATCCCGGCTGCATTGGTATGATCGCCAACAAGTGGGCAGATTGATTGGCCGAGAAAAGCCCCGATGTTGATGCCCATGTAAAAAATGGTGAATGCGGTATCCAGTTTATTCTTTTCAGCCTTTGGATACAGGCTGCCAACCATGCTGGAAATATTGGGTTTGAAGAATCCATTTCCGAAGATGATAATGCCGAGTGCAACATACAGGATGCTGCGTGCCAGTTCGAGGTTACTGCCGAAAAGGCTGGCGCTGGTAAAGAGGAGAAACTGTCCGATGGCCATGAGCGTTCCGCCCAGCATGATACAATAACGGTTGCCCAAAAACCTGTCGGCAATAAAGCCACCGAGCATGGGGGTAAGGTAACAAAGACCCAGAAACCCCCCGTAGATAATAGACGAATTTTCTTTGCTGATAAGCAGGGCATTGACAATAAACAACGTGAGCAGGGCCCGCATCCCGTAAAAGTTGAACCGTTCCCACATTTCGGTGGCGAATAATACAAAGAGTCCTTTGGGGTGTGCGGGTTTGGTTGCTGTTGTCATAGAGGGGTCTTAAAATTGAATTGCGAAGATAGTAAAATACTTATACTGAGGGTATTTGAGGCATATTACAGATTCTCCACTAAAAAAGCAGTCATTTTTGTAAACAGGTTAAGACGGGTATTCCCTCCGTTGATTCCGTGATTTTTATCGGGATAAAAGAAAAGATCAAACTGTTTGTTTGCCTGAACAAGGGCCGATACCATTTCAACCGTGTTCTGGAAATGAACGTTGTCATCACCAGTACCATGGATGAGCATATATTTTCCGCGGAGTTCTGCCACATGGTTGATCGGAGAATTGTCGTCGTAACCTGCTGCATTGTCTTTGGGCAGACCCATGAAACGCTCGGTATAAACCGAATCATAAAACCTCCAGTTTGTGACGGGGGCTACGGCGATGGCCGCTTTAAAATAATCGGCCCCTTTCGTGATACAGAGTGATGACATGTAGCCCCCGTAACTCCAGCCCTGGATACCGATGCGTGCTTTATCCACATAGCTCAGGTTCCCGAGATATTTTGCGGCTTCGATCTGGTCTTTTGTTTCGAGGTTTCCGAGCTGCCCATAGGTGCATTTCAGAAAGTCGCGCCCCCGGCCTCCTGTGCCCCGATTATCAACCGAAACGACGATATAACCCTTTTCGGCCATCATCTGGTGCCAGAAGATGTCGGGGCTGGCGCTCCAGGCATTGTTCACGGTGTTGATGCCTGGTCCGCCATACACGGTCATAAACACCGGGTATTTTTTGTTGGGGTCGAAATCGGGTGGTTTGATCATCCATCCATTGAGTACGATACCTTCAGAGGTGGTGAACTGAAAGAACTCCTTCTTGCTCAGGTTAAAACCTTCGAGCCGTGTTTTCAGGGCATGGTTATCTTCAAGCACCCGTATTTCGGTTCCATCGGCATTGTTAAGCGTGAAATAAGCAGGTGTATTGGCATCCGAGTAAATGTTGATATAGTACTTCATACCCTCGCTAAAGGTGGGAACGTTGGTTCCTTTGCGTGTACTGAGTTTCTTTTTCTCGGTGCCATCGAGTTTGATGCTGTAAAGATCGCGTTCAGTTGGGGATGATTCGGTAGAAGTGTAAAATAGGGTATTTGTTTTTTCGTCTACTCCTTCCAGTTTCATCACATCCCAATCGCCTTTTGTGACCTGTTGAATAACGTTCCCATCCAATCCGTATAGATACAATTGGCTGAAGCCATCTGCATCGTCCCAAAGCAGGAATCGTTTGTTGTCGGCCAGGAAGTAAAAGAAGTTGCCTTCATCCTCGTGTATATCCACGTATTTATCGCTGGTCTTGGTGAGCATCACCTGTGTTTCTCCGCTGGATGCATCTCCCAGCATCATCTCCATTTTTTTCTGTAGACGGTTGAGACGGATGATACAAAGCTTGGTGGGGTCGGCAGTCCAGGCAATACGCGGGATGTATTGATCTTTCTCCTTGCCGATATTTATGTTCCGGGTATACATGGAGTTGATATCGTACACATGAATAGCCACAACCGAATTCTTTTCCCCAGCCTTCGGATATTTAAACCGGTATTCGGAAGGGTAGAGCGAATCGTGGTATTCGTTCATGCTGAATTCCCGAACAGCGCTTTCATCAAAATGATAATAGGCGATCTTTTTTCCGTCGGGCGACCAAAAGAAGGCCTGGTCAAACGCAAATTCTTCTTCATACACCCAGTCGGTACCACCATTGATGATGCTGTTCATTTTTCCGTCCATGGTAACCCTGCTTTCTTTGCCGTTGCTCAGATCGGTCAGAAAAATGTTGTTTTCACGCATAAAGGCCACTTTCGACCCGTCGGGGGAGAAGGTGGCATACCGTTGTTTTCCTCCATCCGACAGGTGTGTGAGTTTGTGGGTTTTGAGATCAAGCACATAGTATTCCTCTTTCGAAGAGTGTCTGAAGATCTGCTCCTTTTCGGTTGAAAGCAGGACCTTTGTTTCGTCGTTGCTGAAGGTATAGGAATCGGGCCAAATGGGTTTGTTCTGTCCTTTTGGGGTGAGGCTGCTGAAATGGAAGATCGTGTCGGTGGCCTTTCCTGTGGCATACTCGTATTTGACGAGGCAGCGATCGGTTGATGCATCATCAAAAGCGGTGTAATGCACCCCGTCGTTCATGGATTTAAGACCGTATACGGCTTTTGCCCGGAAGGTGGGTTTGGCCCAAATATCCTCCAGGGTAATGTTTGCTTTGGGTGTTTGGGAGAAGGCTGGGAGGGCGAAACTCATGACAGCACCGACGACAAGGGATTGGAAAAATTTCATGGAAGAAGCGTTTATTTGATGGTGAAGATAGGGAAATGTGATCGAAAGAACAGGGAAGATGGATGAACGGTGGGAAATAAGGATGTGGATGGAAATGTGATACTGCGGTGGGTTCATTTAAAACCTGCTTGCTCCAGGCAGAGCCCATGCAAGTCAGAGGTGTGGCAGGTAGGTATTGGGAACGCAAGATACTTTGCTGTTTCTTCTTCAGCGAATAGCAACTATGGTCAACCAAGTGCAGAGACGACTCTTTTTTAATTATTTTTGTTCTTATTCAGTCCCCAAACCCAGGATGTAGAGGAAGCCACGGACATAAAGAGGTAAGTTTATGACTGTCTCTATGTTTCTCCGAGTCCCTCTGTGTCTCCGTGGTAAGTTCAGCGCATCTCGAACAAAGAATTAAGCTGCCTGAGACTGTACAGTAACCTGTTTTTGATCCAGCATATACCTCTTTCCATGACCCGTTTTCAGAAAATTACTCCCGCAATTCTTGACGCATTCAGAACGGTTCTGGGAAATGATTTTGTGCATTGCGATGTGGAGAGTATTGAACGTTACGGTCGCGACGAAACAGAGGATCTGAATTTCCCACCCGAAGTAATCCTGAAACCGCGCACCGCTCAAGAAATATCTGAAATACTTCAACGCTGTAACAAGGAGCTGATCGCGGTAACTCCACGCGGAGCAGGCACCGGGTTGAGCGGGGCTGCGCTTCCGGTATATGGAGGGGTTATTCTTTCCATGGAACGGTTCAACCAGATCCTGGAGATTGATGAACGAAACCTTCAGGCCACAGTAGAGTCGGGAGTGATCAACCAGGTGTTTCAGGATGCGGTAAAGCAGAAAGGGTTATTTTATCCCCCCGATCCCGCAAGCAAGGGCAGTTGTTTTCTGGGCGGCAATATAGCGCTCTCATCGGGTGGTCCCAAAGCGGTAAAATATGGTACGACCAAGGAATATGTCCTCAATCTGGAAGTGGTACTGCCTACGGGCGAAATTATATGGACCGGGGCCAATGTCCTGAAAAATTCAACCGGCTTCAATCTTACCCAGTTGATGGTCGGGAGCGAAGGCATGTTGGGGGTGGTAACCAAAATTGTGTTCCGGCTCATTCCTCACCCGCTTCACACCCTTGTGATGCTGGTACCCTTCAATGCTGCCGAAAAAGCCTGCGAGTCGGTGCCTGCCGTGTTTAAGGCCGGCGTCATCCCCAGCGCCATGGAGTTTATGGAACGCGATGCGATTGATTTTGCCTTGCGTTTTGTAAGCGGTGTCACGATCCCGATCCTGGATGATGTTCAGGCCCATTTGCTGATAGAGCTCGACGGAAACAACCTGGAGGAGATGATGAAGGATGCCGAGCGGATTGCGGAGCTCATGACCTCGTTCGGTTGCGGTGAAATTCTTTTTGCCGATACCGAGGAACAAAAACAAAATCTGTGGCGTATGCGGAGGTCGGTGGGAGAAGCGGTGAAATCGCATTCGGTATACAAGGAGGAAGATACCGTCGTGAAGCGTGCTGAGTTACCCCGGTTGCTAAAAGGCGTGAAGGCTATTGGCCTGAAGTACGGTTTCAAATCGGTCTGCTATGGCCATGCGGGCGACGGGAACCTGCATGTTAACATTATCAAGGCAGAGATGAGTGATGACGATTGGAATACGAAACTAAAAGAAGGCATCCGCGAAATATTTGAGCTTTGCGTAAAGCTGGGCGGTACACTCTCGGGCGAACATGGCATTGGGTGGGTACAGAAAGAGTATATGGATATTGCCTTTACACCTAAATCGCTGGAGCTTCAGAAAAATATCAGGAATGTATTCGATCCAAATGGGATCATGAACCCGGGGAAAATGTTTTCGTGAATCTGGGGAGGTGAGAGATAAGCTGTTATCGTGTTTCGATTCAATGCCTGGTGGATAAGGACTGTGGATGACGAAGATAAATAATACCAATCAAAAGCCTGTAATCTTATGATAGTCGACCGGATTCTCTATTTCAATCAGCCATCGGTAAAACGGCATATTGCAAAAACAATAACCTGGAGGATTGTAGGGACGATTGATACCATGGC
>Ga0206851_1062_pt2 | contig 27249 bp, 26 predicted proteins | sample Alteio_BWOrgCont_13_FD_152904 | JGI IMG/M metagenome (GOLD analysis project Ga0206851, IMG submission 152904) | Enriched cells from forest soil in Barre Woods Harvard Forest LTER site, Petersham, Massachusetts, United States -... | ecosystem: Environmental > Terrestrial > Soil > Temperate forest >... | reverse complement strand
TTTATAAAAGGTACGGGCAATATTGTAAGTTATGAAAATAAGGCGTTATTAGATAATCGTAATTCTTATGGCTTCAGCGCTGATACTGGCACCGCTATAGAAATCACCGGCAAACTCAAAGGTGAAGTATATATCGGGTATCTTGAGCAGGACTACGACAACTCGGCTTATAGAACCGTAAATGGCCTCGATGGCGGTGGCAAGCTGACCTGGAATGTTACTGGACTCACAAAAATCGAGGCTGGCGGGTTGCGCTCGGTAAATGATACCTTCTATCTGCAAGCCTACAGTTTCATCGACACTTCTGCTTTTTGTAGCATAGAGCATGATCTGACGCGCGATGTAAAGCTGCTGGCCAGAGCGGGGTATGATGACTATAAGTACGAAGGGTTCAGCCGTGATGACAAAGTGTATGTGTTTTCAACGGGCGCAAGGTATCTGATTAATAAAAATATAATGCTTAAAACAGACTATTCCTATGGGCAGCGTGACTCGAATGCTCCTGATAGCAACTATCAACAGAATATTGTCACCGTCGGTGCAAGCATCGCTTTATAAGCCGGGGTTTTAGTCTATAATAATTTCAAATGCGTGTATTTCTCACCATCCTCATTTTTCTTTTTGCTTTTTATGCGGCGGTTTCCCCTGCACAGGCGCAAGAAACTAGCGTTGCCGAAAATAACGTTAGCAACAGCGGTTACAAACTAGGAGCTGGTGATAAAATCAAGCTTACGGTATTCGGGGAAGAGGATCTCTCCGGCCAATTCGATATAGACGGTTCTGGTTATGTTTCCCTGCCATTTATAGGAAATATAAAAGCCGCAGGATTGGATTCCCGCGGATTAGAAAAGGCAGTAGTTGATGCTTTGAAAGGCGATTATCTAGTGAATCCTAGAGTTAGCGTTGACGTATTGAATTTTAGGCCATTCTTTATATTGGGTGAGGTCAATAAACCCGGCAGTTACCCTTATGTCAATGGCCTCACTGTTTTAAATGCAGTAGCACTGGCTGGCGGCTATACGCAACGGGCAAAAACCAGCGAAGTACTAATTACCCGTGAAAAAAACGGAGAAAAGGTTGAAGAAAAAGGCCAGGACGATACCCCGGTTTATGCCGGCGATACGGTAAGGGTGCTTGAGAGATTTTTTTAATGCTATTAGATGTTACGTGTAATTAGATGAGCGATACATTACAGGAACCTAAGATTCAGATGCCTATATCGCAAAACTTTGATCTCAGTATCAAAGAAATGGCGATGCTGCTCAGGCGCAACATATACATTATTTTTAGCATCACATTATTTGTTTTGGTGCTGACCGCTATTTTTCTCTCGGTAACGCCACAGCTTTATACCGCATACTCAGTGCTGGAAATAAATGTCCATACCAATAAAGTAATCAATATAGAATCCGTGACATCTGGAATCACTGAATTCGATGATTCTGCAATAGTAAGCGAACTGGATATTTTAGAATCACGATCCCTCGCCTCCAAGGTTATAGATGAGCTTGGACTTCAGAATGATCCAGAGTTCAATGGCAGCCTGTCAAAGGAAAAATTCTTAGCGGGATTGACATCGAGCGTGATGAATTACTTAGGACAAAAGCCACAGAAAAAAGATAAGGAAGACAATAAAAATGGAACGAGCATTGGCGTAATTGATCGGTATCTTAGTCACTTGGTGGTTACACGAAAACCCCGTTCCTATACTATCATTGTGGGATTTTCTTCCCAATTCCCGCAAAAGGCGAGAGACATAGTAAACACGATTGCCCAAGAATATATAAACAACCAGCTTACCAGCAAATTCGAAGCCACAGAACAAGCTAATCAATGGTTGAGTGAAAAGTTGGTGGAGTTGGAAAAAAATGTGCATGATTCGGAAGTGAAAGTGCAGAATTTTCGGGAACAGAATAACTTACTGCAAAATTCAAACGGCGTTACCATCACAGACCAACAGCTTTCTGAAATCAACACCCAACTAGTCACGGCACATGCAGAAAGAGCTAAGGCCGAAGCTAAATTAAGTAACTCCCGCATCTCGATTGATTCAAGCCCGGAAGTATTGAATTCCCTTCTGATTCAGCAATTGCGGGGACAGGAAACTGAGTTACTCAGAAAAAAGGCGGATCTAAGCAATCGTTATGGGCCAAAACACCCTAAAATGATTAATATAAATGCTGAAATAACCGATCTTAATCAGAAAATAAAGCTGGAAATCGGCAAGATTACCGAAAGCTTGCAAAATGAAGTGGAGGTATCAAAAAGCCGCGAAGAAGCACTAACACAGAGCTTGGAACAACTGAAAGAAAAAACTGGAGATTCAAGCCGTGCTTCGGTTCAGCTATCTGAACTTACAAGAGAAATGAATGCAAACCGGGCATTATATGAATCTTTTCTTACCAGATTCAAGCAAACTTCAGAAAGCAAGGGAACGGAACAGGCTGATGCACGGATAATTTCTAAAGCTGAAACACCACTGGGTCCTTCTTATCCCAAACCACGACTGTTTTTCTTTATAGCCTTCACGCTAGGACTTGTGCTTGGAGTTACAGTAGCATTTCTGATTGAAAGCCTTGATCATTCTTTCCGCCAGGCAGGACAACTTAGGGAAAGAACTGGGCTTCGGGTATTGGCGATGCTACCTGAGATGAAAGGAAAAGAAACCAAAGGCTCATCTTCAGTATATTATGAATCGATTCGTTCAGTTATCGCCTCTATGCATTTTTCTCCTACCGAACATCCATTAAAAAAGATAATGGTAACTTCCTCAATTCCTGAGGAGGGAAAATCGTTTTTCTCAAATTCACTAGCGAGCATGCTTGCCGAATCAGGGAAAAAAACCATACTAATAGATACTGATCTGAAACGCGCCTCTTTAAGCGAAAGTTTGGTCGGAGAAAGTTTTGAGTATGATTTGAGTGATTTTCTGACTGACTCTACTGTCATGGAAGATGAGATTATTCTTAAAGCTGAAACAGAAGATCCAGATTTCATACCAGCACGTTGCAATATAGAAAACTCCCAGGATTTGCTTTCTTCAAAGAGAATGCAACGCTTAATGGATTATCTGTCTGGCCGCTATGATTATATAATTTTTGATACTGCACCGCTCATGCCTATTTCAGACGCCCTAATCTTTTCCGGTAAGGTTGATACCTGCCTTTTCGTAGTGCGTTGGGGTGTTGCTCCAAAAGGAGTAGTTTTGGCCGCTCTTCAACAATTGAAAGACGCCAATGTGCCAATAGCCGGGACAGTGCTTACTAGGGTGGATTTCCGCAAACAAAAGTATTACGGTGCGGCAGACAGCGGTTATTATCACGGTTATTACAAAGAATATTACCGCCGCGCTAACAAAGCTGGTTAGGCTACCAACGATGTCGCTAAATAAATTTTTTACTAAGGCAGAAATTCCACATAATACTCCAGAAAACACCAGAATCTACGCGATAGGTGACATACACGGTAATCTGGAGCCTTTACTTGCTTTGCATGAATTAATCCTACAGGAAGAGAAAAACTTCAAGCCCGCGGCACGAAAAATTCTGGTTTACCTTGGGGATTATATTGACCGTAGATTGGAATCCAAACAAGTAATAGAACACCTGATTACCAACCCTCTATCAGGTTTTGAGAGAATTTTCCTTAAAGGAAATCACGAACATGCGATGCTGGAATTTATAGAAGGGCCAGAAAGAAGTGAGCAATGGTTTTTATGGGGTGGTGAGGCTACTATCCAGAGCTACGGGGTAAATCTTGATTTACATATGCCGAATAAAGAAGACCTGGAAAGAATCGCAAAAGAGCTAGAAGGTCGCATTCCAAAACAACATAAAAAATTCTTTTCTGAACTGAAAATGATGCATGAGGAAGGAGATTATATTTTTGTGCATGCCGGTTTCCGCCCAGGCGTCCCGCTAGATCAGCAATCAGCGGGAGATATGCTAATGATTCGCGATGAATTTATCTATTCACGCAAGGATTTTGGCAAAACCATAGTATTTGGCCATACCATATTCGACCAGCCCTTCATCAAAAACGGCAGAATAGGAATAGACACCGGAAGCTACGCCACCGGAAATCTCACCGCCGTAATGCTGCAAGGTAAGATAATGAAATTTTTATCGACTAAATAATCTGAAGAGCGAATAAAGACTACTTCGTCTACTCTTCCCGTACCGCATCTATTATGATCGGATAAAATCCATCTTTTCTCGACAAATCTACTATTTTTAGAGGCTCATTGCGCCAAGCGATCCTGATTTGTTCGCGAAACAAAGTCTTCTCAGCTTCATTTAAATATCGCCATGACGCCAAAGCCATTTCCAGTCTCGGCAACAGCAGGTTAGGAAGATAAGGTCCAGTTATTGCCGAAAGGTATAATTCTTTTGCGGTTTTCACTGATGCTGCATTTAAGTTTAGGTCGATATAAGCAAGTCTTGCCCATCCGGAAGGATTAGCTGGCACAAGAGATAGGCTTTCCTTAAGATATTCGCCAGATTCCTGAAAATATTTGACTGATTCATCATGGCCTATTGTAGCATTAGTCGCCTGAGTCATTTCAAGCAACGCAATATCCGCCAGAATTTCACTACTTTTCCTTTCTTTTACTAGGCTGGTGGCGATTTTTATAGCGTCGGACAGTTCTTCTGGGCTCGGAGACTGGCCGAGATTAATTTTTTCTACTGCTGCAATTATCGGAAGTTTTTTTATTTCCTGACAGAATAACGAGGCTCCATAAACAATCAAAAAAGCCGTAGGCATTAATAAACTGACGATTAAGGCTGTTGTTCCAGGATTGTTTTTTGTTTGATTGATCATTGTGATACGGACACACCCTCTCTACTTGGCCATGAACCAGCCACACACGCCCCGAGTAAGGCAGAATAGGTAACGGCCACTGCCGGAATTTCAATGCTGAAATCAAATAAGGAATGAACGCTAACTAGAACAATGATGCCTATGCCAGCTGCTGGATATATGTAGCCCCCAGTTCGCCTCTTTATTCCACCAGCGCAAATATAAAACATCCCCAAATGACAAATCAATAATGCCACAAATCCAACTAAACCGAGTTCAAGGATAGTTTCAATGTAGGTGTTGTGCGCATAATCAACCAGGACATTGCCAATATTGTACATACTTTCAGGCTGATATGATTTGAAAATATCCTCGAAAGTGCCATACCCAGAACCGTAAATCTTATAATCTTTTATGGCACTCCATGTACCGGAATAAATTTGCACCCGACTATCGATTGAAGAATCTATATAAGCAAGCCGATCCAAAACACCCTTACCCGTGAAATCCAACACCGCAATTAGCGATAATAAAACTACACCAACTATGGCAAAAAAAACATAACGCAAATTTCGCATGGGCCTAGTCATGGCTATAGCACAAATAAAAGCAATCAAACTCAATATACTGCTGAATATCCCAGCACGCGAATTGGTTAGCATCAGGGAAATGGCGATTACCATAATGACGTTAAAAAGTATAAAGCCCTTACGCACTATATTTTCGAGCAATGACTTCAAAATTAATTTAGCACTGCTATCGTCCACATTCTTGAATATCGTCGATATCCATAATGCGCAGGCGATGATCAGGCAAATTCCGGCGTAAGTTGCGTAATGATTATGGTTGATGAAAGTGCCAGTAAAAAAGCCAACATCAGAGATCTTTTTCCTCCATACGACATAAGGAGAATCGACAAGGTACATGATCAACCCATATAGTGCATAAAGAACAGCGGAAATAGTAACGGCTTTGAACATCCTCCGTGCATTGCCCTTTACCTGACCAGTTTGCAGGGCAATCCAGAATATTCCTCCGTAACTTAGGAGCCGCATTAGATTATCCAGCGTTTTTCCTTGATTCAAAGTTATTATAGGCCGAATTGGAATTCCAATTGCGGAGAAGGCAAGATCAAACATTCGTAGGTTTGGCGATGGCGGAGCCGGTAGAAATATCTGTAATATTATCCACAATACCGTCAGAAAAAATGGTAGTACGATAAACCATATTTTTTTAAAGGAAATTGCCAGTGATTTTTTACTTAAAAAATAATCGACGACCCATAGGAATAAAAGAATTCCCGTCATCACCGCAATTATTGAATAGCTAATCGGGTTATTACTACCGAGCGGTAGTGGAGCCACACAGACCAGTAGTATCAGCCCGGTTGTTATTATTTTGTCCAAACGACTGCCAAGTTGGGAATTTTGATACTGCATAATATCACCTATTATAGCCATGAATTTGCTAATTTCATGGTGTTTTTTACTATAGACAATACCTAGCTCTAGTGAAACTTCCGGAATATGTTTGACCTTATTGTGATAAAATTCCCACCCACACCTCGTGGCTTTTGCTGAGACAGCAATCTTTCTGTTACTGGGACTGTTTCACGGCTGTAAAGCATGATAAGTTGACGCAAGGATTCATCAATGAAAATCATTCCGGTTATTCTGTCCGGCGGTTCAGGTACAAGGTTGTGGCCTTTATCGCGATCAGCTTTCCCAAAGCAGTTTCTCCCATTAGCCTCAAGCGGCGCTACCTTGATTCAGGAAACCGCACAACGAATAAAAGATACGAAACTGTTTTTGCCACCGATTATTATATGTAGTTCAGAGCATAAATTTATTATCGCGGAGCAATTACGCCAGATTGGCATTCTATCACCTACCATTATTCTGGAGCCAGCAGGGCGAAATACCGCCCCAGCCCTAACTATCGCCGCGCTTTGTATCAGAGCAAAATATGGCAAGGATGCACTGATGTTGGCAATGCCTTCCGACCATATAATCCAATCCCCAACGAAATTCCTTAGTACGGTAAAACATAGTATCAGCCAAGTAGGAAACGGCTCATTGATGACGTTTGGCATCAAGCCTTCCCATCCAGAAACTGCCTATGGCTATATCCAGCAAGGCAAAATTATTGATAAACAACATCGCATTTGCGAAATCGCACGTTTCGTCGAAAAGCCCGATGCCAAACGCGCAAAAACCTATTTGAGTTCTGGGAAATACCTTTGGAATAGTGGCATCTTTCTTTTTGCCGTCTCATCCTATCTAGATGAAATTAAGCATTTTGCACCAGATATCATTAAGCTCTGCACAGAATCACTTGCAGGAAAAAGAAAGGATCTCGATTTCATTTTACTAGGAGAAGAACCGTTTATGGCGTTGCCTTCTGTCTCTATTGATAACGCGGTGATGGAATGCACAAAAAAAGGGGTGGTCATCCCTATGGATTGCGGTTGGGGCGACTTGGGTTCATGGGATGCGCTGTGGGATATTCATGCAAAAGATCCACAGGGAAACGCTATTATCGGGCAAGCACATATCATAGATAGTAAAAATTCCTACGTACGTAGCGACGGCCCAGTTATCAGCCTACTTGGGGTTGAAAATCTTGTTGTGATTTCCACCAAAGACGCTGTGCTAGTGGCTGATAAAGACAAAGTGCAGAAAATTAAGGGGCTGGTGGAGAAAATTAAAAAGGACGATCCAGGACTGGTTGAAAATCAACAGCGAGTCTATCGTCCATGGGGATATTACGAATCCGTTGATGAGGGTGACCGCTATCAGGTAAAGCATTTAAGCATCAAGCCGAAGGAGAAATTATCCGTACAAATGCATCACCATCGCACCGAGCACTGGATCGTGGTCCGCGGCACGGCAAAAGTTATGCTTAATGATAAGGAATCTGTCCTATCGGAAAATCAATCCTTCTATATCCCGGTAGGAGCAAAACATAGTTTGGAAAATCCGGGAAAGATCAACCTAGATATAATAGAAGTACAAACCGGCTCTTACCTTGAAGAAGATGATATAATACGTTTTGAAGATAGGTATAATAGGAGGTAAGGTGTGATCTAAGGCCACACACCAACCATCTTCCGATAATCCGAATAAGCCTGCTTCAGCCCAATATTAAATGGGGTTTTTGCCTTCCAACCCAGCGCATTTATACCATGAACGTCTAGAAGTTTTTGCGGCGTCCCATCAGGCTTTGAAGAATCAAAGACAATACCACCATCAAACCCGACTATTTCCTTTATTTTTACAGCCAATTCTTCAATCGTCATATCAACACCAGTGCCAATATTAATAAGCGGCGGCTCAAAACGGCCAGTTGCGGTTTCGTCACTACCAAGTAGTAGCCCATTAAACCTGACATCATCCAGATTCATAAGAAACAGGCAGGCCTCTGCCATATCGTCGCTATATAAAAACTCCCGCTTTGGTTTTCCTGTTCCTAAAACTATTACTTCTTTTTCATTTTTCTGTTTAGCCGTGTGAAACTTATGAATCAGGGCTGGAATAACATGAGAGCTATGTGGATCATAGTTATCTCCAGGGCCATAGAGATTAGTCGGCATTACCGAAAGAAACTTAGTGCCGTATTGGCGGTTATAACTCCAGCACATTTCAATACCGGATATTTTTGCAATGGCGTATGGACGGTTCGTTGGTTCTAAGGACCCAGTAAGTAAAAAATTTTCCTTCATTGGTTGCTCGGCATATTTTGGGTAGATGCAAGATGATCCGAGAAAAAGCAGACGTTTAACCCCATACTTCCAGGCAGCGTGGATAACATTCGTCTGGATCATGATATTTTGGTAAATGAACTCAGCGGGATAGCTGTTGTTCGCTAAAATCCCACCAACTTTAGCCGCCGCCAGAAAAAGATATTCCGGCTTTTTTTCCCCAAAAAACCTGATGGTTGCAGCGTTATCCGTTAAATCCAGTTCAGTATGAGTGCGAGTAATAAGATTGGTATAACCGGAAGACTTTAATTGACGCACCAGTGCGCTGCCAACCAGACCACGATGCCCAGCAATATAGATTCTGGATGATTTATCCATTATAAAAATTAATCATGATCATGTTCGGAAACTTCGTAACCATGCTTAGTTACCAATACATCGCGCTTGGCTAGCTTTAAATCCTTAGCCACCATTTCTTTCACCAGTGATTTAAACGTGATGCGTGGCTTCCATTTCAGTTGTTTTTGAGCCTTTGTAGCATCTCCAAGCAGTGTATCGACTTCGGCAGGCCGGAAATAACGTGGGTCAACCTGTACAATACAATCGCCCTTTTCGTTATAGCCCTTTTCGTTCGCCCCCTTCCCTTTCCATATAATTTTCATGCCGAGCTCTTTTGCAGCGGCGTTTACAAAATCGCGCACGCTGTGCTGCTCGCCAGTGGCAATAACAAAATCCTCAGGCTTTTTTTGCTGGAGCATTAGCCACTGTGCTTCAACATAGTCTTTCGCATGTCCCCAATCGCGGCGTGCGTTAAGATTTCCCAGATATAGGCAATCTTGCACACCTAAGCTAATGCGTGTCAGTGCCCGGGTAATTTTGCGCGAAACAAAGGTCTCCCCGCGCACCGGACTTTCATGATTAAAGAGTATCCCATTGCAGGCATACATCCCGTAGGCTTCTCGGTAATTGACCGTAATCCAATAAGCATATAGCTTGGCGGCACCATAAGGGCTGCGCGGATAAAATGGCGTAGTTTCTTTTTGTGGAGTCTCACGCACAACGCCAAAAAGCTCGGAACTTGATGCCTGGTAGAATCTGGTATTTTTTTCTAGCCCAAGAATACGAATCGCTTCCAGAATTCTGAGTGTACCCAGCGCATCCACATTGGCAGTATATTCAGGCATCTCGAAACTTACCGCAACATGGCTCTGCGCCCCCAGATTATATATTTCATCAGGCCGTATTTTTTGGATAATGCGTATCACATTAGCGGAATCGGTAAGATCTCCATAATGTAATATAAACCGGCGCTCTTTCTTCTGAGGATCCTGGTATAAATGATCGATGCGCTGAGTGTTTATCATTGATGTGCGGCGCTTGAGTCCATGCACGATATAACCTTTTTTCAATAGAAACTCTGCCAAATATGAGCCATCCTGGCCTGTTATCCCGGTAATCAAAGCGATTTTTTTAGTCATACGCTATTTCCTTTAAATTTTTCCAGAGCATAAATGACTTGTTCTTTTGTCCAAAGGCACATTTCTCTCTTGGGCTCTGGCTCCTTCCAGTCTTCTATCCTAAATAGCACATCCAGAGGAAAGTAATACGGAGCAGAAAATAAATCAATCGGGCGGTAATCGCCGGTTGTGATGTCGCTATTTTCAAAATCTTTATTGTTAATATGGGTGGTGGTCAATAGATATGGTATTTTTGAATCGATGAAATTTTGCATAACCAGCTTCGTATCTTGGAAAGACAAATGAAATAGACAGTCTCTACAAATCATTAGGTCAGCATCTGGGAGTTTTTCTTTTGTTAAATCAATGTGAATGAATTTTGTTTTAGAGTTTTTATATTTTGAATTGTGAGATTCAATTAGTGGCAAGACTATATCGCCGCCTATGTATTCTAGATTATTTTCTTTCAGCACATGCCTCATCCAATTAAAATCACCACAAGGAGCATCGAACAGGGTTTTTACGGATAATGCTTTGAAAAGTTCAGGCAGTTTTTCTCTTAAATTTCTTGTATATGAGATTGTAGAGCCTGAGCCGCTAAAACTCTCTTTGCTTCCCCAATAATTTCTTTTATAAATTTCCGTGAATCTATCTTCTATATTTTTGAGGGTCAGTATATTTTTCTTAAAACTCCTCTGCTTAATTATACTAAACGGATAAATTCTCAGCGTATAACCGCCTATCTTGGCAAGTGTTTTTATTAATCCTTCAGTTTTAAGAGAGGAGAAGGTTTTATTGACAAGTTTTGGCATAATTCACTGCTGAAAATATGAAGTACTAGGTTGCCTTATATCACATTTATTATATTACTTAATTCTCTCTTTAGGTGCAGATATGGTCAATTTGAGCGGCGAACAGATCCAAGACCATAGTCCTGCTAAACTTCTCTATAATATATTCTCTTGCAGCAGCCCCCATTCTTCTAGAAAAATCAAGGTTGCCCAGCAAATAATCGATATTCCTGGTAACAGCAGCAAAATCATCAGAATCTATAAAATAACCACCTTTTGATTCTTCAAATAATTTTGCGGCTTCGGAAAGCGGATTACCAGTAACAATTGACGGCTTGGCACTTGCCATCATGCCCAATATTTTTGATGGCATAACTGTATCAATCACATTGTTTTTCTGGAAAAGGATATGCAAATCTGCACTGCAAAGCAGATTTGACAACTCAGAAAAATCTACCGGCGCGTGGTGGCGAATGTTCCTGAAATGCGAGGTTTTATCAAGAAGCTCTCGTTTCCCGGCTCCATCACCAACCACCACGAATTCAATTTTATCATCTTGATTGTAATGCTCGGCAATTTTGATGAAGAATTCCCAATCCTGTTTGGCCCCTATATTCCCCGAATATAAAATCTTGAATTTATCCGACTCTAAAAATGGATGTCGCTTAGAAGTTTCATGGTTAATCTCTTCTTGGTCAACCCAATTAGGAAAAAAATAACTCTGCACTTTTGTTTTCATTTTAAGCTTTTCCAACATGCTGTAACTGATAGTGCTTACAATATCCGCGCGCGCAAGCAACCATGCCTCAATTTTCATAAGCAGGCTAAATACTGCACTATTTATGCCTTTGCCGCCAGCAAGACCTGATTCCCTGGCTGCATCAAATTCAAAATCCTGAATATGCACCCAAAGCTTTGCTCCCCGCATTTTGGCCAAAATCAAGCCGAGCATAATGGATGTGGTAAACGGGACTATGGCAATAACCAAATCGCATTTTTTTACTTTGAATAAGTTGCGGATGCTTCCGAATGTAAAATCAAGTAAATGTAAGATACGTTTTGCAAACGATGGCTGCTTTGGCACATATTGCTTATAGCGATGGATCTTAATGCCACCATGCTCTTCATCAATAAATGTCGGGCGGTTTGTATATGCTTCTCTTATTTTCCATTGCGGGTAATAGGGGAAGCCGGTAATGACATCGATATTATAACCATTCTTCGCCAGATATTCGGTCATTTGCGTGTTATAAAGACCAATTGCAGTATCTTCCGGGAAGTAATTTATGGCTATGAGGGTTAGATTCTTTTTCACTAAGGTTCCTTACTTCGCTAATACAAGCAAAGAACACCCGCCCAGGAGCCGGACACATAAATGTGGCGACATAGCAAATAAAAGCCTGCGTGGCAATTTTGCAAGCTTTGCTTTAAATGTTTTGCTTGGTAACCCAAGAAATGAAGTTGTATAGAAACTATCAATGATTTCATAGCCGCAATCTTGCAGTGTAGCGAGAGCTGTTTCGCGAGTGAAATAATGCAAATGCCCGACACTCTCGCGCGCATATATCATTGATGAGCGCAATACCGATAGAACTGAAATATCTAGTGGAATGTGGAAAATCTTAAAATTTGATTTTATTTTTAATGCTTTTATGAAACCAATATAGTCTTCTACATGTTCAAAAACATCTATGCATAATAGGCAATCGTATAAAACTTCTTCTGCAAATATGCTTTTTAGGTGATAACTTACATTTTTAGATTCCCTTTCTTTGCAAAGCGCAAAGGCTTGTGGCGATAGCTCATAACCAACAAAGATTGTATTTGGGAATACTCCTGATAGTTGGTTCAATATCTCTCCAGCTCCGCAACCAACTTCGCAAACGGTAGCGGGACTGAGGTTATTTTTATTTAAGATGCTTATTATTTGTTTTACTTTCCAAGGAGAGTCTTCAACATGCCAGGTTTCATTATTTTTAAGATAAGTGCCGTCCTTATATATTTCTAAAATATCCTTTGTAGCGCGATTGGTAGTTTGAATATCTTTCATTAATGATGCCTTTAAGGTTTTCTTGCCAAAATTACGTAGTTAAAAAATACTCGTATGGTTTTTGTGCCATAGATCATTTTTTGATGAATACACCGTCATACTGCAGTAAGCGACCAGTTTTCGGATCGTAAAGAATAGGATTTAAGCCCCATAGGTCAAAACCATTATTCATAATTATTTCCATTAATTCGCGTGCCAGAGATTGCCCTTGATATAATGCAACTGTGGAAAGTTCCACCTCAATACCTTTTACCAGATCCAATATATCAGCCGCACCTTCAAGCGCCTGTTTTTCAAACCCCTGTACATCAAGTTTGATAAACGCTACGGAATCTTCTTTGAAATATTGTTTTGCCGCATCATCCAGGCGTTTGATTTCCACCTTCTCTTTTCCTATGTAGATTGATTGCGGAGCAGCACTCAGATGGCTTTCGTTCATTCCGAGGACAGAACTACTTACGGAATTACCCGAAATATTAATCTCAATTTCACCGTTAACATGACCAATCGCCATTCGCGGCGCCACCAACCAGCTTTGGTTTTTTTCCGCTTTGGCGGTTAAAGCTTTATGGGCTTTTTTTAGCGGCTCGAACGACACGATCCGACCACGATACCCCGACCTGAAAAGCCCATCCGCATATTGGCCAGTATTCGCCCCTACATCTAATACAAGATTGATATGATTGCAATGAAGTATATGCTCCAACTGTTTTCCGAAAACGGAAAAAGAATTGTAATACCTAATATCCAGTCCTAAAAGGTTGAATATCTTTTTAATATGTTCTTTCATAGGACAGTTTAATTTGTAAGTTAACTCGCCAAAATTGCTATAAAATTTTTAATGTAGTTCTCTACCCTATATTTTTCAGCGGCAATTTCCTGGTTGTGAACCATAATATGTTTTTGACCGGTTAGATTCCTGGAAATATCAATAAGCTTTTGCGCTATGTTTTCTGGATCTCTTTTATTAACATAATAACCATTTTCATTTTCTTTGAAAATATCAGGAATGCCAGCATGCCTGCTAGTCAAAACCACATTGCCGGTTGCCATCGCTTCCAAGACCGAAATAGGCTGGCCTTCCCACGGCAGGTAAGTTGGTAAAACAAATATATTACTCTTCATAAAGGCTGCTTTTTTGGCCTGACTCCGTACAATGCCAAGATATTCAACATTCTTGGAGAGCTTATCCAGCATTTCCTGAATTTTGGCTTGATGCTGAATATCAATTGCACCGGCAATCTGTGCAGTAAATTTGATGTTTTTCTCTTGCAGTATCAAAAGCGCATCCAGCAAATCAAAGATCCCTTTTTCTGGCATCAGATTGCTTAAGTATAAAATGCGTAAATAGTCGGTATGAAATTCTTTTACCTCGTCTTTTGCTGGAAAAATGGCATCTTCCACAAAATTTTCCAGGACGTAGATATTTTTTTTATCAATGAATGGTGCCATGTTGCATACCAGCGAATTGGATAAAACAATGCCTTTATCTGTTTTGGATAATATGGCTTTCATAACAAACTTTTTCCAATCGGAAACATTCTGATATTCTATATGCAAGTAATTCCCATGAATATGGGTGATTATTTCTTTTCTTAAGGTTTTTGCCAGGTATATAAAAGGTGCGTATTTTACTACACCGAAAAATGTTAGTCCTGGAGTTATATAAACAATATCGGCTGCAAAAATCTTAAAGAGATTTTTATAAAACTTTGAATAGAAAAATACTTTTTCAAAAGAAATTTTGCCAATTCTTCCTTGCCCTTCAAGCTCATTATAGCTCATATTTATTGAGCTTATAGCATATTTTCCACCGTATTTGCCGATATATTCTTTTATCGTGTGATTGGCCAGGCTTATACCAGTAACCGGATCAGGAAGCGGGCCTATCAACAATATTTTTTTTACTGGCGGCTCCCTATCCATTATAAATCACTAGCTTGGTTTTCTTAAAAAAACAAAAATTTCCGATACCATAACTTTTGGTAAAACTTGGTGTAGCCAGCAAAAGAAATAATATAAAATTTTATTGCCGAAGTAATAAGCAGGTTCTGCAGTGTATAAATAAGAATGGTGTTTGTAAGTTGGAAAAGCTTTCCTAATGCTGCTCATGGTGTTGAGGCGATAAGCGGTTGGGAAAATGTCTTCAACCTTTCGGGTGGGCTGAACAAAGTGAAGAACGTTGGCATGGTTCGTATTCTTTATAATACGCGCTACTAATGAAACATATTTGAATTTATGAGAGGTTTTGGCGCAAAAAAGCCCATTTGGTTTTAAGACACGATTTACTTCTTGTGAAAACTCTTTCACATTTAAGATGTGTTCTAAAACATTGTCCGCAATAATGATATCTACACTATGATCGGGCAGTGGGATCTTTCCATTTTCAATCACGCAGTTTTCGCTTGTTGTAGGATTGGTTAATACAGCAGAATCAACGTCTGCGCCTATAAACTTCAAAACTCTCGTTTTTATATCCAGGACCTGTCTCCTTGCAGCGCATTTCTCTTCAAAATACCACCCTCCGCGTCCAGCCCCTAAATCAAGCACAACGTCGGTAGGTTTAAGAATAGAGTTGATTCTTCCATAAAACTCTATAGTTCCGTCAAGCGGCTGGTATCCTCCCAGCATAGAGGATGATGGATTGAATTTATTTAACATGCGATCGTCTTGTGAATCCGACTTAGTAAAGAAATAATCATAGACACATAGTCAGGCATAAGTCTCTTTCTTAATAATACATCTATTACCAATAACATCCTTCTTCAATAATTCGAATATTACTAGGGGTCTCTTCTCGGCTTGGATTGCGCCAACTTGGTTTGATAAAACCTTTATAAATTCTATCCTTTGTCCAACGATTCCCGATAACGCCAAATAAAAATTGCAGAGAACCCCCTAAATGAATGCCAATTTTCCCTTTATTTTTAGCATGAAACACCAAAGGCAGAGAAAAAGCGCCTACTCCAATCAAGGCAACATCATAATCAATAGTATCCATTTGCAATTTCAATTGGGCTAAAGCCTCAAACCAATCGGTCCCTTCCGGCGGCGCTAGGGCGGCACTGAATGGAGCGCGCAGCGTCAAAAGCTCAAAAGATGGCAATAACTCAGGATTGTCCCACAACTCTTCCCGCTTCATATATTGCTTTTTAATGCTGTCTACAAACGGAGAAATGACAAGAACACGTTTCCCTTTCAGTGCCCGTGACCATGGCGTTATGGAGAAATAGGGCTCGAGGCTGTAAAATTTTATGAAGGTTGCCTTTTGGCAGTAGTTGCGAAAGATGCCGGCTTCTCCTGCAACATCCCATGCAACTAGAATGTCACAATTTCTGACGGCATCTAAGTAGATACTGCCCCATTGATCGTAGACCTCTTCTTTTTGAGGAAAAACGCCTGAATTGACGTAAAGCTTATGAAAAATGTAACGATTATAGGATGGAATCCTACGGCTATTTTTACGTGCTGCTTGACGCTTAAGATAGATGTGAAGCGCTGATGCTTCGATAGAACCCATTTTTCCAGTAGCAAGTGGCCGCGCATTGAGTATGGCATTTTCGATCAGAGGTCCTCCCTCAATAACATGACGCCTGACAAGAATATGCCGTTGAACGGCGTGGAAACTACAACGAACCTGCCAAATTGCTTTTAGTAAACAAGGACTTTTACGTATGATGCGGATCAAAGATAGATAATATTTTAACATTAATTCTCTTCTTTGCTAACGGCTAGATTTTTTGAGCAACAATTATCATGCTTTTCCATAGATAGGAAATCCGTCCAACACCGTGAAATTCTATAACTTTAAAACCATTTTCTTCTAAAAGTCGTGTAAGTGTCGCCCGACTCCAAAATTTTATATGGCCACCATGCCAAAGCGGAGTATGATGAGAATCCCACTTATTAAATAAAGCCAGCGCAAGATTTTTTAGATAACCGTGATAAGGTGTGCTTATAATTAAATAACTCCCGTCTTTGAGTGTTTGTTTCGCATATATTGGCAGCCTATGTGGAGAAAAAAGATGCTCTATAACTTCCGTAGATACAACTGCATCGAAAGGTTTTTCACATGCCATTAGTTCTTTTGGGTCATCTTGAACACCAAAATTATAGAAAGGAATATTTGGGTAAAGAGAGCGGGAAATCTCAACCCCTCTTTTATCAAACTCAACACCAACTATCTCGTATCTCGTATTGCCAAGCATTGCGCAAAGGGCTCCATTGCCTGAACCTAAATCTAAAACGCGCTTGATATTTAATCTTTCGATTAACTTGATTACCTGTGGCGCTATATATTCATAAGAGCCGCATGCCTCACCATTATTCCAACCGTAGTCCTGTACAAAGGGATCTTTCATAAATATAGCCTAGGAGTTGAGATGCGATTAGTAGTTAACTTTGGTATGCCCGCTATAAGAGTTATGAACAGAGCAAACCATAAATACCTCAATCCGTTGCGTAAAGGGTAAGTCAATATATGGTATAAAGAAAACATAATCAGGAAATTGCATAAAAGGAAAAGCATTGGCTTTGTTGCCGCCAGTCGACTGTGAAGCCGAATTGTAGTAACGTATAAAGCAATTAACAGACTTACAAAAGGCCAGCCAAAATTGAATACTTCTCCAATTCCTGGCATGGGAACATAAAGATGTAATCTATGTGCCTGATTCTCTAAAATATCTGCATAACCATCTATAAATGAGGGCAGGGGAGAAAAAGCAAGAAGTTTGTATCGTGTTTCGAAAGGATCGTTTACCTGAAGGGACTCCGCAACAGAAAAAATACCTTGGCAAAAATTTGTAATTATCATTTCACTGGTGTCTGATACATCATGATCAAATGCATCGGAAATGGTATCTGGAATAGAGGAAAATCCATGTTTTTCATTATTTCGGCTTTCCAAAGCGCAGATTAAGGAAAAAATGGAAAGAATTGCCAGGAGAAATATGATAGTTCGCCTGAATTTGCGTCCCATAGTGTAGTGTAGTGTAGCAATAAGAATAGTGATTACTGCAGCCGATCTGGAATGCAAAGCAAATTCCAGCAGGAAGTAAAAAATGCAAAAGAATAGGAACCCGTAAGCCAGAAAAGATTTTTTAAGATTGAGAGACGCATACAGTCCGATAGGCGCCAGCACCGCAAACAGTAAAGTCATGCGCGCAATTGTATCTGTGAACACCGACCCAAACAGGGAAAGTGATCTTTGATCCACAACAGGAGAGAGATACTCAGTATTATACCATAACAAATCCCAATCACTTATAGACAGGAAAATAAGAAAATGCAGTGATAATAGAATAAAAAAGGCATAGACCGTAAAAATAAAATATTTTTTCTTGGTAAGCCTTTCTATCACTTTGGCATCGATTTTAAAATTTCGTAGAAAGGAAAATTTTCCAACCAAGCTAATCATTGAAATAACAGCTATAGATGTGTAGATGACAAGAGTGAGTACAAAATTCTCTGTCAACCCTCCATAGTCGAAGAGCTCCACCATATCGTAAGTGGTATGACCATAATAAGTAGGCGTAAAGATAATTTCGGAAAGCGCTAGAAGCACAATAAAAAAAGTTGGGAAGGGAATTAAACCTGCTTTTTTTATTGAAAGAAACAGAAGGAATATGGTTATTCCGATAAGTATATACTCAATCATTGTTTATTGCTCTAACGGATCCTCTGGCTTTCCAGTTTCTTATCGAATCAAGCAGATAACCAAGTTGCAGATCGCTCTTCCAGTCTGGAAAATCTGGCAATTCTAACCTGCGGCTATTCCACAAAATGGTTACCAATGCCGCCAGCAAAGACGATAGCACAACGGCAATCGCCACGCCATCGGCACTGAAAAAATTTCCTAGCGCGAATCCCAGAACAATCATTGAAACAAGCGCAACTAGTGCGCTTGTGATATTATAACGCAAAGTTCCCAGCGATATAGCGATCAGTCCCGATGGAATGGCGGTGATGTAGGAAGCAGTGCCGCATGCCGTAAGTATAGAAAAAAATAGAAAAACCGGTTCTATTCTACCAAGCATCAGCAACCCCATCAGGGGCGATACGAGTATGATTCCCAGCGCAGACAGCAGAGCGAAAAAAGAAAAGCGAGCGTAGATAATTCTATAAAAGGCAATCAGATGGCTTTTACTTTTGACGCTAAGCGCGGTCATAGCGGGAACAAGAGGCAGGCCGACAGAATAAGCTAGAACTCGCGCCTGACTTGCGATTTTATAGGCAATTTCGTAATAACCGACCTGCTCCACTCCACCGAAACGCGCCATAATAAAACGGATCGACATTTCAAAACCCACTCTTACCATTTCTGAGAACTGAATCCCAATACCGAATGACATAACGCTCTGGAAGGTTGGCCAATCCCAGCGCAATAGCTTATCCGGGCTTACCCCAATTTTTATCTTTAAAGCACTGATGCTGGCCATAATTACAAAAAGATAATTCGCAATTTGCGCAAGTGCGAGACCAAATAACCCGTATTTCCTGATCAATGCTATGAACAGTAGGGCTTGCAAAACAACTCCGACTATAGAAATTTTGCTTTTCCATGAGCCTAGATGAAGCCCGGTCAGCGCGGAAGCATAAGTACCAGCAACAACCTGTGCAATATAAGAGGAGATTACGAACACCAATAATGCACGCCCCTGTATCAAGGCATCGCCATGCATCGCGAAGCCAAGCATATATTTCAAAGGAATATAAAACACGATGGAAAGTATTAGATATAAAGGCACCGTCGCATAGAACATCGTAGCAAGAATCTTTTCAACACGCAGCATATCATCAGCGGTATCCGCCAGGGAGAGAAAACGCCCCACACCTGCCGCAGCACCTGGATCAAACAATCGCACTATTTGCACAGCCGAAATCAACACCGCCCAAATGCCCAATGCGCTCACTCCCAGACGCATGACAATGTAGCGCATTACAAAAAAATGGATAAAGACTATGACGGAGAATTCCGCTATCGACCAAATGGTATTCTTTCTTACGTTCTTCATATAACCTTAAGGCAAAATAATACTATTGGGCTTTAATTGAGCTTAATCAGTTAGAACCAATAAAACACAGTCACATACTTTCAATAAGCCCCCGACCGCCTGAGTATTACCAATACTGTCTTTATCAGTATCACCACATCATACCAGATCGACCAATTCTCAATATACCAACTATCCAGATAAATCCGGTATTTAAAAGATACATCGCTGCGCCCGTTTACTTGCCATAGTCCAGTAACGCCTGGTTTTACTGAAATGTAAACTGGGAATTTATCACCATATTTTTCCTTTTCGCTGCCAATGATCGGACGTGGACCAGCAAGTATGGGGCGTGGTCCTACTAGACTCATATCTCCCTTCAGAATATTAAAAAGCTGCGGCAATTCATCAAAGCTGCTCTTTCTTAAGAATACACCAAGCCGGGTAACTCTGGGATCTCTATGCAATTTAAAATCTTTCTCCCATTCGACTCGAGCTTTAGGGTCTTTTAGTGCTTCATTAAGAATTTTTTGCGAGTTTGGCCGCATAGTGCGGAATTTCCAGCATTTAAATATCTTGCCACGATAACCAATCCGCTCACTAGGGAAAAATATATCACCTCCTTCCATAACCATTAACAACATAATGATTATGATCACTGGACAGAAAACAACCAGCAGCAGTGAGGCAAAAACTATATCCATCGCGCGCTTTACAACCCTTTTATATGGATAATTAATCCTTGCCAGTGGGTGAAAAAGCATAATATCGTAGCCAAAGAAGAAATCCGGAACTTGCCCATAAAGCGCCAAGCCCTTTGTCGGCGGTACAATGGCGTAATTTTCCCTGCCGCATAGCTCCGATATCATGGCAGTTAATTTTTCACCATCTATATGCTGCATGGCTTCTGGTGCCAGCACATAGAAGTTTTCTAGGTGATTGCTTATAAACCTTACACAGTTCTCTGGTCCTGTAATGATTTCTATATCTCTGATACTAAGTGGCAGGATATCTTTACTAAAACCTTTAAAATCACTGTAAAGTAGTAACGCGCTTATATCATATCCCGGATGTCGATCCGAACATAAAGCATAGATGGCGTCTATTGCATTTTCTCCATCTCCTACTACTGCAGTAGGTATTGACCATATTTTAAGCGTCCTACCGATAATATGTGCGAACTGACGCATAAGCAGTAATAACATCCAGGCAAACAACCAAAATAATAGGGCTGGAAGCCGCTGGAAGGAATAATGCATGGCAAAATGCAGAAAGCCGCTCGTCATCATTAGGCAGATAAAAACTGCCATAGTGTGGTGAACCTGGCTCCACCAGGGAATACGCCTTGTGTAGTGTCCGAAATTATAAAATAAGAATATGGCAACTAATGAAAGCAGGAAAAATAAATACTGCTCATCAGAGGTAATGAGATGTTTAGTATTTGAGGGAGTCAAAATACCGGATATAAAATCCGCTGCATAATCTGAAAGAAAATAGGCAAGTAATAAAGCAGCTATATCAGCGAATAATATAAGAAGTGGGCGGCATTTATGTTTCGTCATGTATTTATAGCCAATCCCATAGCGTCAGACAAAGGTTAACCGTTCAGTTATCCAAATGTTTCTTATAACATTTTCGATATCTTGGGAGCTTTGCTCCCAGCTAAAAATAGTATCTGCCTTAGAAGAGTTGGCAACTAATTTTTCCGCATCTCAGCCGGTACGCTCTATATTTCCTACTCATACCGGCTTTCTAGTGACTCTTCTTTTAATAGGCATAGGTACAAATGATTACACTCTTATTTATTTCATCATCTTTACCCGTTGATTTCTAAATAGCTATCTGTAGAAATTCTGTTGTAAATACAACATTTAGACACCCATCACACCATTACTGGTACCCCATTCATATTTCCACCACAATTAGAATAATTACCTGCTCGGTACTATACTTTTTAGGCGATATAAGCTATAATAGTGACATAAATACAATATAAATTATATAGGTGTTTTATGTATCAGGTAGATAAAATAATAGAATCGCAAACCGCCATTGAGAAGGAAATCGCCGATCTTGAAAAAGAAATCGCTGATATGCGGAATGAGATTTTGGATCGGGAAAAGAAGCTTGCAGAAAAAGCAGCGTTTCTGCCAGGTTTAATCAAAGCTAAAGATCTTTTATCATCAAATCTTCCTAAGAACGAGCCGATTATTCCATATCGGGCTAAGAACAATGTGATGAAAGCGTATTCGAGTTATAATAACTAAACTACTTATTGTAGCTGTTCACCGTAAAAATCTCCGATCGCTTTTTCCACCATAACCGGGTCGCTCATTTTATTGACGCTGTTGCGGAATTCGGCCGATTTCGGCATACCGGAGGAATACCAGCCGATATGCTTCCTGAAAAACCTCACCCCCACTTCGCTGCCGTAATGCGATAGGGTTTCGCGGTAATGCTCTAATATAATTTTCAACTGCTCATTTGCCATTGGCCGGGATTTTTTTTCGCCTGTGCGTAAAAAATGACTGACATGGCTGATGAACCACGGACGACCGTAAGCACCGCGCCCCACCATTACTCCATCAGCACCGGACTCACTTAAACATTTTGCTGCATCCTCAGCACTTACTATATCGCCATTGGCCACCACTGGGATTTTTACCATTTTCTTCACTTCGCGGATGAATTTCCAATCGGCCCGGCCGTTATATAATTGGCAGCGAGTGCGGCCATGCACGGTCAGCATTTTTATTCCGACATCCTCGGCGATCCGCGCCAGATTCGGGGCGTTCCTATTATTATCATCCCACCCCGTGCGCATTTTCAAAGTGACCGGGAGTTTCACCGCTTTCACCACCGCTTCCAGAATTTTTGCCGCTTTTACCTCATCACGCATCAGAGCCGACCCGGCATGGGAATTGACTGCAACCTTCTTAACTGGACAACCGAAATTTATATCGATAATAGCAGCACCACGATCCTCATTAAGCTTAGCCGCCTCGGCCATTTCGTCAGGCTCGCAACCAGCTAATTGCACTGCCATAGGAAATTCTTCTGGCAAGTTCTTGGCTTTTTTTAATGAATCGCGTGTTTCCATAATCATAGCGCGGGAGGCAATCATTTCGGAAACTACCAGGCTTGCGCCGTACCGCTTCACCAGGCGGCGGAACGGCATGTCCGTCACGCCCGACATCGGCGCCAGGATAACGTTGGATTCCAGTTTTATATTGCCTATCTGAATGGACATAGGGGCGGAACATGCCAGAATTCCGTTAACATTTCAATAAAAGCTTGACGGGCTGGGGTATTTCGTAGTAAAAGCGGCGCTCATTTTGATTGGGTAATTTATATGGCAAATCACAAAGCGGCGATAAAAAGTATAAGGCAGGATAAGAAACGCACAGCGGCCAACCAGGCACGGAAAAGCCGTGTTCGCACTTTCATCAAGAAGGTAGAGGACGCGGTTACTGCAAAGGATCAAAAAGCGGCAACGGAAGCCCTGCGCGCCGCGCAATCGGAAATAATGAAGGCAGCGGGCAAAAAAGTTCTGAAAAAAGGCAATGCTGCTCGCAAAATCAGCCGCCTCTCCGCGAAAATCAAGGCGATAAAAGCAGCTTAGTTAATAAAATATACATCTAACTATCAGAGAAATCACCTTTCTCTGCTTTTTGCCTGTAATAAAGCGGTGGTTCATCGCCATGGCCATAGAATACTATCGTACCAAATTCTTCCGGCCGCACTTTTCCATTTGCTAGCGCTTTTTTAAATAACGGCTGCTTGGGTTTTTCCACCCATAGATAATACCAAACTGGTTCTTCATATTTTTCACCATTCAGCAAAAAAACATCTTCAGGGTTTGGTTTTGTTGATGATTTTTTGATCATAGTTTACCTTTTTAATTCTACTACTTTTGTTTTTCTTGTCACTGCTGCCGCGCGGGCTTCACTTACATAATCTAATTTACTAGCGGCAAGTATTAACGCATCCATTTCATTGGTTTTTTTTGCGTATATATAATTCTCTTTCATTTCTTCAACCCGAGGACGGTTTTTACCAACAAAATGGTGTACACCAACACCGGCAATAGTCAGCCTGTCTTGCATATCCTTATATTCTGGTTTTTCTTTCATCTCCTGACTACCGAATTTCTCGTACATCTTATATAATTCCACCTCCGCATGACGGCCGATTCTTATTGCTTCCATGCCCATATATACGCTGCCGAATAGATCAACATAATCTTCACCGGCTGAAAGTATTGTGCGTTCTGCCAATTCTTTTCTTCCTTTATCCCCGCTTGCCCTTTCCAGATGCTGTTCTTTGATCCAGTTAGTTGCTTCCTGCAGGTCGTTCAGAGCTCTTGTCACACTTTCTATCATACTATTTGTTGTCACCCCGGTATGAAGGCGTTTCCACTCTTTAAGATTTTCCCTGGTCTGCTTTACAAAAACATCCATCTTACTTTCAATGTGGATTGACCCTGCGCCATGATCTTTTACTGGATAAAATTGCTGCATCACCACTTGCTTTGCCATCATTTCATTTGGACCCTCATAGATATCAGTTGGTCTGAGATTAGCCTCCAGTTCTTTGACCTGATGTTGGATCAGCCCATCAGTTCCAAGCATGTGAACGCCATCAATCATTAATTTCCTGGCCTGGTTTGTAAAATAGCATTTGACCATTGGCGCTTCTACAGTTAGCAAATCACGGGCTTCTGCTTGCTGTTTTATTATCGAATCACGCGGAGGATTTGCCTTAGGAATTTCATCATCCTTCAGGCCAACAAGATCAAGATGTGTACCCATCTTCATAAGAACTGATGCTCCACAAATAGTAAAGGCACGCAGCCGGTTTAGTTTTAGCTCAGTCTCATCTCTTGCTGCTACTGAAATACTCTCTGTGGTATCTGCACTGCGTTTCGCGGTATAGTGGCTGGCCATCTGCCAGACCGTATAGATATGTGAAACAGCCTGATGGGCAATTTCAAGGCGGGCGGCATCCATTACCTTGAACATCATGTTCCAGCCTTTAAGAGGCTCACCAAGCACGAAACCTTCTGCACCAGTGAAATCATGCTGTTGCAGCATTTGCGCTCTCATCGTATTTTTATCTATCCATTTACCGGTAACTATCTTATTGGGCACCAGAGGCTCTCTGGTGTTGCCCTTCTCATCCAGCATATAAAGTGGAACCAGCGAAACCGTTACCAGTGTTTTTCCATTTTTATCAACCAGAACCTCGCCATCTTCATTCATGCTAGCGCTAACAATAATGCCAATTGAGTTCTCGGTTCCTTCAGGCTTGGTCAGGCCAGTGATATATTTCTTTTCACCAATAATCACCACATTATCAGAGTCCTTAGACAATGTTGCGTAACATTCCATATTAGCGCCAAGATTGGCTCCCGTTTTTGGCTCAGTCAGGATCATTGCTGCCGTATATTCGCCACTTATTATTTTTCTTAGGATATTTTCCAGCATCAGCTTTTTATCGCCGCTTGCTGCAGCTACTGCATGTTCCATCAAATGGATATCAGCCTGCCTTACTATTTCACCAAGATATTGCGCCGGAAAAGTGTTAAATCCCGGACCTGATATTCCTCCCAACAGGGCTTTTGGCAAACCACTTCCACCATATTCTTTGGCTCCGGTGATGCCCGTAAAGCCAGCTTCTCTATATTTCTGGGCAAGCGCAAGCATTTCTGGCTGATATTTATTTGCACCACGCGGATCCGTCTCATCAACAATAAGTGAGGGAGTTCTATCAAGTAAGGCCGTTGCAACCGGATATGACTCATTATCGCAAAACGTGGCAAAATTTTTCTGCAATTGCTGGAACTCAGCAAGCTCAGCAGCATCATATCCCGGTAAAGGCAGGCCCGCCAAAGAATGCACCAAAGCCAGAAAATCCTGGTCTGCAATTATCTGGTGAGAATTGATATCAGGTAATTTTACGTGCGGTTCAACTACCTGTCCTGGCTTTATCATTTTTCTAGGCATAGTATTAACTCTCGAGATTTATATTAAAATCGGATTAGGTCCAGGTTAACAGCCAATCATTAATAAATCGTTAATATCTGTAAAATCTTCTTACCCTGTTGATAATGAAGGATTTTACTATAACCATCAACGTTCTCTGGTTCTATCGTATATTTCTGCGCCACGCATTGCCTTGGCGGCGATTGTCTTGATATCGGTGACTATGACTTCAATGTTGTCTTCCAAATTTTGAACAAATACATCGATTTTCTGCACCGAGCCAGTTTTTCGGAAAGTAAGAGTTAATGTATTACGATGCGTTTCATTAACGTGACGCTTAATCGTTATTGATTGCGCCCCTCCACGATCGACAATTATTTCCCTTGGTCTGGCAGATTCAAACCATGGCTTCTTTGCAATTTTCTTTAAGATTTTATCTACACCATCAATTACCGTAGTGTGCCGGCCGGTAACCTGTTTACCGCTAATGTGCCCCTTTTTATTGCCTAAACCCATACAAATTCTGCAAAATAATTAGATTAATGATTTTTAGCGATAAAAGCATCTTACTTAAAAAATAAGACAGATAATTAGGGTAAATTCTACCAATTATATCCTGTTAAAACAGGTTATTAGCTATCTTAGTATTAAATATAACTGTTGAATCAGCGAACGATTTGCTGTATATTGGTAACGTAGAAATAAAATAAACTTTTAGGAGCGTAGCACCATGAATGTAATAAAAAAAGCATATGGCAATATACGCAAAGTAGGGAAATACCGTCTGGCCTTACGGCTTTTGGTGGTTGGCTTCTTTGCAGCTATCTTCCTTGTACCTGGTTCACCTATAGGCCCACACGATGCTTCGGCTACGGTGTCTGGGACGACGCTGCCGGTACCGGAGCTACCGATAGCACTGGTTCCTGTATTGATCGCCACTACAACCGGGTTTTTCTTAAAGATTCGTAAAGTTTTTGCATTGTAATCGGATTCAGATATAATTGTCTATCTTTCCACCATTCCAATTGAAAAGAGCATAAAGCGCATATGATATGAATCTAATAAAAAAAGCATACGGTAAAATCCGGAGAATGAAAAAGGGCCGTCTGGCCTTACGGCTTTTGGTGATTGGCTTCTTTGCAGCTATCTTCCTTGTACCTGGTTCACCTATAGGCCCACACGATGCTTCGGCTACGGTGTCTGGGACGACGCTGCCGGTACCGGAGCTACCGATAGCACTGGTTCCTGTATTGATCGCCACTACAACCGGGTTTTTCTTAAAGATTCGTAAAGTTTTTGCATTGTAATCGGATTCAGATATAATTGTCTATCTTTCCACCATTCCAATTGAAAAGAGCATAAAGCGCATATGATATGAATCTAATAAAAAAAGCATACGGTAAAATCCGGAGAATGAAAAAGGGCCGTCTGGCCTTACGGCTTTTGGTGATTGGCTTCTTTGCAGCTATCTTCCT
>Ga0206851_1087_pt1 | contig 27517 bp, 22 predicted proteins | sample Alteio_BWOrgCont_13_FD_152904 | JGI IMG/M metagenome (GOLD analysis project Ga0206851, IMG submission 152904) | Enriched cells from forest soil in Barre Woods Harvard Forest LTER site, Petersham, Massachusetts, United States -... | ecosystem: Environmental > Terrestrial > Soil > Temperate forest >... | reverse complement strand
GTCTGCCGTGCATCCTGTTCTGAGTTATAATTTAGGGCTACACGGTCGGCTTTGAGCAGGAGGGCACTCAGACGGGTTGTTTCAAAGAGATACACCAACACACGAAACGGCCCGCCAGGGAAATCAAGAAGATCATTAAGAACCAGCGGTGGGGATGTTTTCAAAAAACGCACGCGTGTATCGATCTTCAATGTCCAGTTCCCAAATGTAAAACGCTTTTCTATACCTGTAACCTTGAATACCGTGAAAACCTCCGCCCGGAAAGCTGCAACAATCCAGCACATCACAGGTTATCATCCATCTTATGGAAGAAAAACAACAGCGAAACCCCTACCCATGCGCTGAGCACGACCTCCAAAACAGAGAGCTGACCGAGCAGCGCCGAACAAACTATTTTCAAAAACACAGACCCGAGAAACAACATCACCCCCCATTTCTTCATATGCCAGACACCGATCATGGAGATAAAACGAAATGCGACCATCATGCCAAGCACCGCCGGAAACCAGGCGCCTACCTTTTTCACCGAAGGAGAAAAGACATATAAAAAACTAAGCAGAGACCAGATGATCCCCACCACCGAAATGAATGAGTGATAAAGTGTGCGTTTGTATGTAGCTCTCATAATCAATACAACCTGTCAATATCCAATCGTTAATTCATCCGTATGGCCTCCACCGGATCAAGCTGTGAAGCCGAATACGCCGGAATAAAACCCGAGATAATGCCTATCAATACAGAGATGGTAATGCTCAGAATGATGTTTGCCCCCGAAAGCGAGAGCTGTATGTCAAAGCCTTTGTCGGCTATCTGGATGCCGGCATACACCAGGGCCAGACCCAACAGCCCTCCCAGCACGCAAAGCAAGATCGATTCAGCAAGAAACTGCATGAGGATAAAGTAATTCCTGGCCCCGAGCGATTTCTGGATGCCTATCTGGTTGGTGCGTTCTCTGACAGAAACGAACATGATGTTCGCAATCCCGAAACCGCCTACCAGGATAGAAAACCCTCCGATGACCCAGCCGGCCAGACCTACAATGCCAAAAAGCCCGTCGAACCCTTTCGAGATGAGGCTTGTTTCGTTGAGGGCAAAGTTTTCTTCGACGGCAGGCTTGAGCTTTCGGATGCTTCGCATCAAACCGGTAAGCTCATCTTTCAGCTGATCGTTGCCAATGCCTGTTTTCGCCTTGACCAGGATGGTGGGGTTGGCATTTTCTTTCCTGGTATCTACAAACCCGCGGATAAAGTTGTAGGGAAGGATAACCTGCGTGTCGGTGCTGTTCCCCAGGATGCTTTCGCCCTGTTTCTTCATCACCCCGATGATATGCACTTTTCGGCCAAAGACCTTCATCTCCTGCCCGACGGCATTCATTCTGGGGAAAAACACTTCGGCAATGCTGCTACCGATGAGGGCCACATCGCGGCCGCCTTCAGCTTCGTTTTCGGCAAAGTAGCGTCCTTCGGCAAATTCGAAATTGGTTACCTTGTCATATTCGTACGAAACACCAAGGATGCTTACATTGTCGATTGTCGTATTGTCATGCTGGATGAGGTGTTTGGCGCTGACCTCAAAAGCGATGGACTGGGCCGATTTAAGCCGGTGATGCAGAAAATCAAGTTCCGAAGGCGAAGCCTGTGGGCGGTTGATGTATTTCCACCAGGGGTATTCAGAACCAAAGGTCCAGGGCCATTTCTGGACAAACACCACATCTTCGCCCAACGAAGCAACACTGTCGCGCAGCTTTTTCTCGAGCGAGTCAACCGCCGTAAAAACAGAAATGATGGCGAATATGCCGATGGTCACACCGAGCAAGGAAAGCACGGTACGCAGCTTGTTCACACGCAGGGCGGTGAGGGCAAACCAGATACTTTCCTTAAAAAGGGTGAAAAAGAGCATAGGGTGGTGTTCAGGGCAAAAGTACCGCATAAATACCGATCGGCTTTCGTTCACCGGTAATTTTCCGGGAGGGCCATTTCGGGGTAATCCGGAACAGGTGAGGACGCTGCCGGCGTGCGCCTGGAACCCCCCTGAACCAATCAGCAGGAATGGGCCTCCCGGTCTGTTATGAACAATTTCGGCACAGTTATCAACAAAGCGAAAAACAAGGGTTTACAAGCCCTGTAACTACTTAAAAATCTTTAGTTTTGGAGTTAATTCACACCGGTAGAATGAGCGGCAGTAAAAAGATAAAAAACGCACTGATTTCTGTATACTTCAAAGAAAACCTTGAACCCATCATCCAGGAGCTCAGGGCTTTGAATATTAACATCTACAGCACTGGCGGCACGCAGGAGTTTATCGAAAAGCTGGGAGTGCCCGTAACCGCAGTCGAAAGCCTTACCTCCTACCCTTCTATTCTGGGAGGAAGAGTAAAGACCTTACACCCCAAAGTATTCGGAGGAATCCTTGGCCGGCGCGAGCTTGACAGCGACCTGGCCCAACTCGAACAATACGAAATCCCACAAATAGACCTCGTCATCGTCGATCTGTACCCTTTCGAATCAACCGTTGCTTCCGGGGCCCCCGAGGCGGAGGTCATCGAGAAGATTGACATAGGCGGCATTTCACTCATACGCGCCGGAGCAAAGAATTTCAAGGATGTGCTCATCGTTTCTTCCCGCGAACAATATCCTTTCCTGCTTGAACTGCTGCGCTCGGGCAAAGGCAGTTCGGCCCTGGACGAGCGGCGTAAACTCGCAGCCCAGGCATTTGATATTTCATCACACTACGATTCAGCCATCTTCAATTGGTTCAACCCTGCCGGAACCGAAGGCAGTGATCCTGTCTTCAAACAAAGCATCCGCAAGGCCCAGGTGTTGCGTTATGGCGAAAACCCGCATCAGCAAGGCATCTTCTACGGCAAGATGGACGAGCTCTTCGAAAAGCTCAGCGGAAAGGAGCTGTCTTACAACAACCTCCTCGATGTAGATGCAGCCGTAAACCTGCTTTCAGACTTTACCGAAACCACCTTTGCCATCCTCAAACACAACAATGCCTGCGGAATCGCTTCCCGGACAAAGCTGGTGGATGCCTGGAAGGATGCGTTGGCCGCAGATCCACAGTCGGCCTTTGGAGGGATACTCATCACCAACAAGACACTGGATGAAGTCACGGCAGGCGAAATCAACAAGCTCTTTTTTGAAGTCACCATTGCCCCCGGATACGACGAAGCTGCGCTTGCCGTTCTGAAACAGAAACCCAACCGCATCATCCTTGTACAGAAACCGCTCACCCTCCCGGCCCGATCCTTCCGTTCGTTGTTGAACGGGGTCATCGGGCAGGAACGCGACCTGAGCACCGAAAGCCGGAAAGAAATGCGGCCCGTTACCTCCGTGGCGCCAACCGCTTCAGAATACCAGGACCTGGAGTTTGCCAATATTTTAGTGAAACATACCAAATCGAACACCATTGTGTTGGTGAAGAACAAACAGTTGATCGCCAGCGGCACCGGTCAGACATCACGCATCGATGCCCTGCACCAGGCCATTACAAAAGCCGGGCATTTTGGCTTCGATCTGCATGGGGCCGTGATGGCTTCGGATGCATTTTTCCCCTTCCCCGATTGTGTGGAGGTGGCCCACAAAGCAGGGATCACCGCAGTGGTGCAGCCCGGAGGCTCTATCAAGGATAAAGACAGCATCGCATATTGCGAAACCAACGCCATGGCCATGGTCATGACAGGGGTCCGGCATTTTAAACATTAAGCTCATGGCCAGCCTCCGGTTCGATACTGCGGAGGATGGTTTTTACAGAAAGTACACCGTAAGCAACACAGACAAGCTACTATACATTGATCATCAAATACAGGATTTAAAGTTTCTATGGGATTACTAGACCTCTTTACACAAGAAATTGCCATTGACCTTGGAACGGCCAATACGCTGATCATTCATAACGACAAGGTGGTGGTGGATGAACCCTCCATCGTTGCCGTCGACCGGATTACAGGTCGTGTCATTGCCGTAGGCAAACAGGCCCAGCAGATGCACGGCAAGACCCATGAAAACATCAAGACCATACGCCCCCTGAAGGACGGCGTGATAGCCGATTTTCACGCCGCCGAACACATGATACGGGGCATGATCAAGATGATCAACCCCGGAAAACGTTTGTTCACCCCGTCTTTGCGTATGGTTATCTGTATCCCTTCGGGGATCACCGAAGTTGAGAAACGCGCCGTCCGCGACTCGGCCGAACATGCCGGGGCCAAGGAGGTATACCTCATCCACGAACCGATGGCTGCTGCCATTGGTATAGGCATAGACGTAGAAGAGCCCATGGGCAACATGATCATCGACATTGGCGGAGGCACGAGCGAAATTGCCGTTATCGCCCTGGGCGGTATTGTATGCGACAAATCGATCCGTATTGCAGGCGATGAATTTACCGCCAGCATCGAAGAATACATGCGCCGCCAGCACAACATCCTCATCGGCGAGCGGACAGCAGAACGTATCAAGATAGAAGTAGGAGCTGCCATGACCGAAATCGAAAATCCCCCGCCCGATTATGCCGTACACGGACGGGATCTGATGACCGGTATTCCTAAAGAAATCTATGTATCCTATGTAGAAATTGCCCACGCACTCGACAAATCGATCTCGAAGGTGGAAGAAGCAATCCTGAATGCGCTTGAAATGACGCCCCCCGAACTCTCTGCCGACATCTACCGTACGGGCATCTATCTGGCCGGGGGAGGATCGCTGCTCCGTGGAATCGACAAACGCATTTCGCTCAAAACAAAACTTCCGGTTCATGTGGCCGAAGACCCATTGAGAGCTGTCGCCCGGGGAACGGGTATCGCGTTGAAGAACATCAACAAGTTCCCTTTCCTGATTAAATAAACCTGTCTGGCAAAGCACACTGCAATTACAGTCGTTCCCGGCAAAAACCTGCAACCCTGTACAGGCCAGCACATCACTACAGTAGCTGTTATGAGCCAGAAACAGGGTCAGGGGTTGATGTGAGCCTGGCCTGAGAGGAGGGCCTCGGTCGAAGAAAAAAAGGAAAAGAAGGATCTCTGGATCACCACCAAGCGAGCAATGAAAAATCTGTTAACCTTTATTTACAGAAACTATTTTTTCTTCCTCTTTCTCTTGCTGGAATTTTTCGCCCTGTACCTTGTTTCGAGAAACAACTTCTATCACCGGGCCGGGTTTGTGAACTCGGCAAATGGCCTGGTGAGCTCGCTCAACAGCACCTATACCAACGCCACCGATTACCTCAGCCTCAAATCGCAAAACGATCTGCTTGCAAAAGAGGTGGCTGCGCTTCGCTCCAAACTCATTACCTCCTACATCGACTACAATGTAAAAACACAAAAGATCAACGATACCGCTTTCAAACAACAATATGAGTTCATCGAGGCAAAGGTGGTCGACAATTCAACAAACCGCCGGAACAACTACCTTACCCTGAACCGGGGCAAGAAACAAGGTATTGAATCTGACATGGCGGTTGTTTCGAGCACCGGCATTGTGGGTGTGGTTGAACAGGTTTCGGATAATTTCTGTACGGTCATGTCGGTTCTCCACAAAGAAACCCATGTGAATGCAAAGATCAAGAAGGACGGCAACTTCGGTTCGCTGACCTGGGACGGCACCGACTACCAGGCGGCCACCATCACGGGGCTGCCTACGCATACCAAGCTAGCCAAGGGCGATACGGTGGTTACCAGCGCCTATTCAATAACGTATCCCGAAAACATATTGATCGGGGTTGTAGAATCGTTTGGCATCAAATCGGGAGAAACTTCTTTTACCGTGAAAGTCAAACTCTGCACAGAATTCAAGAAACTGGAGTACGTGTATATTGTGCGCAACTTCTTTAAAAACGAACGTAAAAAGCTGGAGGAGGGCAATAAATATGATAAATGACGCCCTGAAAAACCTGGCCCGCTTCCTCCTGTTGATCCTCGCCCAGGGTTTGATCATCAAGAATATTGATTTGGGCACCTATATCAACCCGTTTCCCTATGTGCTCTTCATGTTGTTGCTTCCTTTCAATACACCCTCCTGGCTGGTATTGATGCTGGGTTTCATGACAGGCCTCTCGGTCGACATGTTTTACAATACCGTTGGGGTGAATGCAGCAGCCTGTACGTTCCTTGCCTTCAGCCGTCACTTTATTCTGCAGCTGCTTGCCCCGCGCGAAGGCTATGAATCAACCATGGAACCGGGAGTCTATTCTATGGGCTGGCCCTGGTTTGTGTCGTATGCCGGAATTCTGATCCTGCTGCACCACATCTTCCTTTTTTATCTCGAAGTGCTCCGCTTCAAAGAATTCTTCCATACGCTTGCTACCGTAGTACTCAGCAGCCTGGCCACGCTCCTGCTGGTGGTCATCATCCAGTTTCTCTTCATGAAGCCAAAAACAAAGAGCTCATGAACCCGTTAAGCGAACGAAAATATGTCATCATCGGGGTCATCCTCCTGATCTCGCTTATCTATACCTGTCGGCTCTTTTTTGTACAAGTGATCGACGATAAATACAAACTCGATGCAAAGAACCAGGCCTTACGCTACTTGACCGATTACCCGCCCCGCGGTTATATCTACGACCGGAACGGAAAACTCCTGGTCATCAACCAGATTGCATACGATTTAATGGTCATCCCCAAACAAGCCAAGAATATTGACACCACGGTGTTCTGTCGCTTGCTGGGCATTACCAAAGAGAGCTATATCCGCAAGATGCGCATCGCCAAGAATGCGCCGAACTCTCCCATCAAACCCTCCATCTTCGAAAAACAGATGACCGCCGAGACGTATGCAGCCTTGCAGGAAAAGATCTATAAATTCAAAGGCTTCTTTGTACAGACCCGTACCATCCGTAAATATCCCGACAAGATAGCGCCCCACCTGCTCGGGTATATCGGAGAAGTTGACAAGGCCATGACCGAGAAAAACCCCTACTATCACGAGGGCGATTACATCGGCATCAGCGGCATCGAAAAAACGTATGAAGAATACCTCCGCGGAAAAAAGGGGACACGTATTGTCATGGTAGATGTACACAACGTACCCAAGGGCAGTTTCCAGAACGGAAAGTACGACACCCTGGCTGTGCCCGGCGAATTCCTCACCTCTACCATCGATGCCGATATTCAGGAGTATGGAGAGAAACTGATGAACATGAAGGTAGGCGGTATTGCAGCCATCGACCCGCAGACCGGCGAAATCCTTTGTGCCATCTCCAGCCCTGGCTACGACCCCAACCTGCTTGTGGGCCGTGAACGTTCTTCAAACTATGGCAAATTACTTTTAGATACCGTTGGGGTGCCGCTCTACAACCGTGCCTTGATGGCTTACTATCCTCCGGGCTCCACCTTCAAGCTTATCAACGGGCTCGTGGCCCAGCAGGAAAAAGTGCTGTTTCCCGAAACACGCTATCCTTGCGCACGCGGGTATCCGGTCATGGGCGGACACCCCGGCTGCCATGCCCACGCTTCACCGCTCGATCTGCTCCAGGCTGTCGCCCAGAGCTGTAATTCATATTTTTCGTACACATTCAGGAGCATCATTGATCAGAAGAAGTTCAACAGCTGCGAAGAGGGGTACCGGGTATGGCGCAACTATGTACTCTCTTTTGGCATCGGCCGCAAGATCAATACCGATCTGCCCGGCGAGCTTCGGGGAATGGTGCCTACCCCCGAATACTACGACAAGTATTTTGGAAAAGGGGCCTGGAAATCGTCTACCATCGTCTCCCTTGCCATTGGTCAGGGTGAGCTGGGCATTACCCCTTTGCAAATGGCGAACATCATGTGCAGCGCAGCCAACCGGGGCTACTACTATGTTCCACACATCCTCAAATCGGTAGGAGAAAAAAAACTGGTGCCTAAATCCTATTCAGAAAAAAACTATACGCTGGTGGAGAAAAAATATTTCGAGATTATGGTGGATGGAATGGAACAGGTGGTCTCGATGGGTACAGGGCGCATCGCCAAATACGACGACACCACCCATATCTGTGGAAAGACGGGGACAGCACAAAACCCACATGGCGATAACCACTCCGTATTCGTAGCTTTTGCCCCCAAAGACCATCCCCGTATTGCCATAGCTGTACTGGTCGAAAATGCAGGTTATGGCGCCGAATGGGCCTGCCCGATTGCAAGTTTGCTTATCGAAAAATACCTGACCCGTAAGATAACCCGACCGGAACTGGAGAAAAGAATGATGGAAGCCGACCTGGTTCACAAAGTATATGTAAAGAAAAAAGAACACCGTTGAGACGCCCCGAAACAACCAGTATTTTTAGCAATATCGACTGGATCACGGTCCTTACCTGGCTGGTCATGCTTATCCTGGGCTGGTGCAATGTATACTCGGCAGTGTACGACGAGGATCATCCGGCCATACTCGACTTCAGTCAGAAATATGGAAAACAGCTGATCTGGATCGGCACCGGAATACTCATCGCGTTTTTGTTGCTTATTATCGATGCCGAGTTCCATCCAACCTTTGCCTGGATCATCTATGGAGTCAGTATGGTTTCGCTGGTGGCGGTTATGTTCTTTGGCAGGGAAGTAGCCGGCTCCAAATCCTGGTTCCGTTTTGGCGACTTTGGCATCCAGCCTGCCGAGTTCGCCAAGTTTGCAACCTGTCTGGCCCTGGCTAAATACCTCAGCGATATCAACATCAAGATGAGCGAAACGAAGCCCCGTCTTATCTCTTTTGCCATTGTTATCTTCCCCACCCTGCTCATCATTCTTGAAAAAGAAACAGGATGCGCCATTGTCTTGCTGGTGCTTATCCTTGTCCTCTACCGCGAAGGGCTGCCCGGATCGTTGCTGCTGCTTGCCATGGGTATGGCTTTTTTGTTTTTTGCATCGCTGGTGTATCCCTCCATGACACTTGTCATTATCTGCGGATCCCTGGCCTTGCTGGTCATTATCTTTACCCGTAAACGGCTCCGTACGTTTATCAATGTGCTTACGGCATTTCTGGTGGTGGTCTGTATCATTTTCAGCGCCAAAATGGTTTTTGAGCATTTTCCGGCACACCAGAAAAAACGGATTGGCGTATACCTGGGCATTGAATCGGGCAAGAAAGACAAGGAGTGGAATGAGAATGAAAGCATCATTGCCATCGGTTCGGGAGGTTTTGCAGGCAAGGGTTTCCTGCAAGGCACTCAAACCAAATACGACTTTGTGCCTGCCCAGGAAACCGATTTTATCTTTTGCACCGTAGGCGAAGAATGGGGCTGGCTGGGGAGCACCTTTATCGTCGGGCTTTTTGCCTTCCTCCTCATCCGTATCATCTTTCTGGCCGAGCGCCAGCGTTCGGCTTTTTCGCGTATTTATGGGTATGGGGTGGCATCCATCCTTTTCTTCCATGTACTGGTGAATATCGGGATGACGGTGCGTCTGATACCTGTCATTGGGATACCCCTTCCCTTTTTCAGCTATGGTGGCTCATCGCTTTGGGGCTTTACCATCCTGCTTTTCATCTTTATCAAGCTGGATTCACAGCGCTTGATGATTTTAAGGTGAAACTCCTTGCCGCTCCACCTCCGCAGGGCTATTCCGTATTTTTTGTACTTTTGCCCACCCTTGATTGATCCTCAAACCAAGCCATTCGTTAAACAGCATTGAATGAAAATAGCAGTAATCGGAGCAGGCCCGGCCGGCATGACCGCCGCATACGAACTGTCAAAACAGATGCCCGGCGTTGATGTGTATGAGGCCAGCAACAGCGTGGGAGGATTGGCAAAATCCATCCAGCTCTGGGGCCAGACCGTTGACATCGGTCCTCACCGTTTCTTCAGTTCAGACCGTAGGGTGAACGAAGCCTGGCTCGAGGTGGTTGGTTCTGATTATGAGATGGTGAACCGTCTGACCCGTATCTATTACAAAAAGAAATTCTATCATTACCCGCTTAAGCCATTCGACGCATTGAGCAACCTGGGCCTCTGGGAAGCAAGCTTATGTATGCTCAGCTTCTTTAAGGAAAAACTGGTGCGTGAGAGTGAACATCATACCTTCGAAAGCTGGGTTACCAGCAGGTTCGGGAAACGGTTGTACCGGATGTTTTTCAAGACCTATACCGAAAAGCTCTGGGGGATAAAATGCTCCGAGCTCGATGCCGATTTTGCCGCCCAACGCATCAAGAAACTCTCGCTCTGGGAAGCTGTCAAGAATGGCATCCTGGGCGGCAAGGGCAATAAACACAAAACCCTGGTCGATGAGTTTGCTTACCCTCATGGCGGCACCGGCATGGTCTACCAACGTATGGCCGATGCCGTTACAAAAAACGGAGGACGTGTTTTATTAAACACCCCTGTTCAACGTGTCATCACCCAAAATGGAAAAGTCAGCGGCATTCAAACCCAGGACGGCGTCATCACCCACTACGATTACATCATTTCCTCTATGCCCATGACCTTGCTCGTGAGCCGTCTGCCCGATGTGCCGCAAACGATCCTGGATGCAAATAAGAAACTCAAATTCCGAAATACCATACTCGTGTATCTAATGGTGGAAGAGAAAGACCTCTTCCCTGATAATTGGATTTATGTACACAGTTCGGAACTTCTCACCGGCCGCATCACCAATTTCAGGAACTGGGTTCCCGAGTTGTACGGCGACAGTAACAGTACCATCATGGCCCTTGAATACTGGTGTTATGATGAAGACGAGATCTGGACCTGGAGCGAAGAAAAACTCGTGGAGCTGGGCAAGAAAGAACTGCAGATGACCGGCCTCATCCAGAACGGCAAGATCTCGGCAGGCAAGACATACCGCATCCCGCGTTGTTACCCGGTTTACGATAACGGATATAAAGACAACCTGAAACCTGTCGAAACATTCCTCAGTTCGATCGAAAACCTCCTCGTCATAGGGCGTTACGGAGCATTTAAATACAACAACCAGGATCACAGTATCCTCATGGGCCTGCTTGCTTCAGAAAATATACTCCAGGGCGCCAAACACAACCTGTGGGATATCAATACCGATTACGACAGCTATCAGGAAGAATCGGTGATTACCAGGACCGGATTGAAGAGCGGCAAGTAATTCTTATCTTTGTCAAAACCCCGGTGATGCACAAATTCTCAGCGGCATCCGGAGTTTGTAAAGCATATTATGTTTGACAAAACCAGCGCTCATGTTGGATCTAATTGTTAAATGGCTTTCAGATCACTCCCCACTGTTTCTTGCCGGAGCGCTCTTCTTTTGGCTGGGGTGGAAAATCAAAGCCTTGTATCTTCGTTTTCAAAAGACAGAAAAGGCATGCAGCCAGATAGAGATCATTCTGGTTCAATTGGATCATCGCCTGCAGAAGACAGAAACGGAATGCGGCAAGATTGAAACCGTGCTGATTCCCGCGCTGATTATTATCACGCAAAAGATCCAGTCGAATGAGGTTAGTATTGAGAAGCTCAACAGACAGATGGAGGTGATCAACAGACAGATGGAGGCGATCAACAGACATATTGAGATAATCTATGAGAAAATAGAATCTATCCAGAACAATTTTTTCGTCCTCATCGCATTTCTGGCCACCAAACACGATGATTTTCCGTTTGATTTATTAAAATCAAAAAGCCCTTTCCAGCTATCAGACCTGGGAATTGAAGTATTGGAGGCTATCGGGGGCAAAAAATACGTTGACGATAACCTGTCCTATCTGTTGGCTATGATGGAAAAGGAGACCTTTAAATCTGCTCTCGACGTCGAGATATTTTCCAAAACCATTTTGATTAAAGAGCTTACTTCAGACGGGTTTACCCCGATCAAGAATTATCTCTTCAACAATCCCTATTACGAGAAAGAGGAACGGAAGATCCGGTTAAGCCTTGAATCTGCCATCCATCTCATCGGGATTTACCTGAGAGATAAATATTTCGAGAAACACCCTGCCTTGCTGCTCGTTTAAATTTAACGACCAATTACTTTATCGTTTCCTTGGCGTTATCGGATAGCGAATAAGTCGGGTTCAAACTATTTTTCAATCTTCGTTAAGCATCGAATTTCAACCACCAACAGGGATACAATCGTTCCGTACAACGCACAAAAAAAGGCGACCCTTCCAGATCGCCTTTCTTTCACTACATTCCTGCGTTTTTAAAAGAACTTCGCCCGGTTATCCTTGATGCCGGCATTTTCTTTCAACGCCTCAAACATATCCTGATCAACACGGCTTTGGAGCGATGCCATGTTTTGTTTCTTGAGCGTTTTCGAATCGGGGGTAGCCGGGTTTTTAGCAATCTTCTGAACAGATACTACATACACACCGTTGTTGCCCTTGATCGGTTTGCTGATGCTGCCTTCTTTTGCCCCGGTCAGAAACCCAATGAGGTCGTACTCCTGACCAACGCCCGGGATAAACGAGTTTGCAAAATTAACATTGTCGGCTACCTGTGCAGGCTCACGGAGCTTAGCAGCCAGGTCTTCTATCTTGGTAACACCGGCTCCTTCTTTGGTGAAGAGCTCAATGAATTTTTCGGCTTTCTTTTCTTTCTTTACTTCCTGCTCAACCTTGTCTTTTACAGAGGCCAGATCGGCAATGCCTTTTTCTTTGACTGCGGTAAGCGATGCAACCACAAAACGTTCGCCCAACTGGAAGGGTTGCGACACATCGCCTTTCTTACGCTCATCGGCAAATACCCAGCGCACCAGTTCTTTTGGCGACTCCAGGCCGTTGATGGCATGATCTGTCGGGTGTATATCGCTTGCCATACGTTTGTTCAATCCGTCTTTCACAACCGCTGCGGCAAACAATTCAGAAGTAGTGTTCTTTCCGGCAAAGGTATTGGCCTTGAGATAAACCGAATCGATGGTAGCCTTGCTTGGTTGTACCTGACGCTCGATAGACACAACCTTGTATTTTGGCGATTCCCTGGTCTTGTCTAAGATCTCCATAATGTGGTAACCAAATTCGGTTTCAACAATGGCTACATCGCCTTTCTTGCCGTTCAGACCAAATTCCTTAAAGGCAGGCGCAAACCCTGTTTCGTTGGTGTACCAGCCATAAATGCCGTGGTAACCCATCTCGCCTTCTTTGGTGGCGGGGTTTTTAGAACCTCCGTCGTCGGTATATGTTTCTACCAGGTCCTCCATCTTTTTCTTCTTGCTCTTGATCAGAGCCAGCACACTGTCGGCACGCAGTTTGGCTTCGGCCTTCGTACGGCGTACCGTGCTGTCGCGCGAGGAAGGGCTTTTGTATCCGATCAGGATATGACGCACCTTGGCGGAGTCTGACGATGTTTCTTTGGAGATGAGTTTATACAACATCATCTTATTTCCTTCCTGCACCGGTCCTACCACCGTACCTGCTTCTGCTTCGGGAAATACCGTGTCGAGGCCGGCTGTGAGTTGGCTGCGTTTGAGGAGCTTGGTTGCATAATTGCGTGTATCCGATTCGCCTTGTACAAAGGCGGAGTCATCTTTACCTGTCTTGGTTTTGAATTCGGCCACCATGTTGTTCATATCGCCTTTCAGCTCGTTGATGTCTTTACGGGTGGGGGTTATTTCAAAGTTTACAAACTCGATGCTGCGCACAGGTTCTTTTACTTTGAAACGATACTGATGTGCATTGTACCAGGTCAGCAGATCGGCATCGGTAACCTGGATGGTGCTGTCGGGAGCGGTATTGAATTTTTTTGCAATATAACGTATCGAGTAGATCGAGGAAGCATCGGCCGAATCGTGTTTGGCCTGGGCCGTGGTAACATACAAACCTTTTTTAATGAGGTTCATGTATTTGGCCTGTTTGCGTGTTTCGCGTACGTATTTCTCGAGCATGACCCAGCTCTTCTCGGCTTCTTCGTTCATGCCGGCAACGTATTTACGTACTTCCTTGACATTGAGCTTGCCATCCGGACGGGCATACTGTGGGATGATCTGACCGGTTTTCTGATCGCTGAAATATTGGTTCATCACCGGGTTTGGATCTTTTCCCTCCATCTGATCGGTCAGTTCATCGCCGGTGACGCTTACACCCACTTTCGCGAATTCGCGGTTGAATATCTTTTCGTTGATGGTCTGGTTCCAGGTAGTCTGCACCACCTGATCGGTTTTGGCTTCATCGATCGGTTGGTTCGGATTGTTTTTCTTCATAGTCTCGAGCTGCTCCTGCACCTTTTTCTCGAATTCCATGATCGAAACTTCTTCTCCGCCTATAACGCCTACATTGGTTTCCTTGGCAGAAAATACCGAGCGGCCCGAAGTGAAGATATCACCCAGGATAAATGCAAACAATGCGATGCCGATTACGGCCACCAGCAGGCCTGCCCTGCTTCTTATTTTACTCAATACTGACATAGCTATTCCTTGTTAATTGGGGGACGAATATACGTATCTTCACTGAAAGTAAAAAAAAATCATTTTGGGGAGCACCTAAGCCAGACCTGGGGCTGATTTTAACGCTAAACCAGCTTAAATACATACAGATGGATCGAAAACAGCGAAAACGGGCCCCAAAAATACCGGTTTCGGGGCAAAAACCAGCACAACGCATTGATTCTCTGTACGCTTTGCCTTATTAACCGTTCTTCAGGCCCTAATCCTGGCACCTTCCTTCCCTAAGATTCCTTACCTGTTCCCTGAGGTTCCTTACACGTTCCCTTAGGTTCCCGACATGTTTACTAAGCTTCCCGACATGTTCCCTTAGGTTCCCGACATGTTTGCTAAACTTCCCGACATGTTCCCCAAACTTCCCGACATGTTCCCTCAGGTTCCCGACATGTTTACTAAGCTTCCCGACATGTTTGCTAAGGTTCCCGACATGTTCCCTTAGGTTCCCGACATGTTTCCTAAGGTTCCCGACACGTTCACTAAGGTGCCCGACATGTTCCCTTAGGTTCCCGACACGTTCACTAAGGTTCCCGACATGTTCCCTTAGTTTCCCGACACGTTCACTAAGGTTCCCGACATGTTCCCCGAGGTTCCCGACATGTTCCCTAAGGTTCCCGACATGTTCCCCGAGCTTCCCGACATGTTCCCTAAGGTTCCCGACATGTTCCCCGAGCTTCCCGATACTTTCCCTCTGGTTCCTTATCAGGGCTGCGAGATGCCTTGTCAAAGTTGTAAGATGCCTTTAATTGTTCCTGATACATACACTAAGGTTCCATTCCTGATCCGACCGATTTCCGAACGTTTCATACCGGAATGAGGAATAGCAAGCATTTTTTATCCAGCATTATGCATCAGAAGCAGGCATTCGCGCTCAAAAGGCCAGCAGCACAACGAACCCGCGGAATAACCCATCCCGATGACTATCGTGACTGCGCAAATTCTGACACACTGTGCATTAGCGCACAAGCCGTCTAATGCACAAGCTGGCTTAAAAACATCCTCACCGGGGGGAAGGATGGGTTGGAACGTGTAAAATTTCAATGCTTAACGCTATTTGAGTATCATCTTCACCGTCTCGACACGGTTGGCATTCATCTCCATCACTTCCAGGCGGAAGAGTTCGTAAAAAAGCTTTTGTTTGGGCCTGGGCATGCCCTGGGCCAGGTGGAAGACAAAACCTCCGAGGGTATGATAATCGGCCGAATCGGGGATCTGGAAACCGTATTTTTCATTCAGGTAACTAACCTCCAAACGTGCCGAAAGGAGGTATTCCTTTTCGTTTAGTTTCTTCTCCAGGAGCTGATCGCTGTCGTGTTCGTCGTCAATTTCCCCAAAAAGTTCCTCGATTACATCTTCCATGGTAAGGATGCCCGACGTTCCGCCATATTCATCAATGACAAGCGCAATATTCCGGTGTTGTTTGATAAACAGGGTGAGCAGATCGCGTACGGGAGTGGTTTCGGGAACCACCACCACCGGGCGCACCATCGAAATGACCGACACCGGTTTGCGGAAGAGCTCAAAGGAATGCACATACCCGATGATATTTTCGATGTTTTCGCGAAAAATGAGAATACGTGTCAGACGCGTTGCCGTAAACCGGGCGATAAGTTCATCGATCGATGAATTAATTTCCATGGCCACCACTTCCGACCGGGGAATCATACAAGCCCCTGCTTTTACTTCCTGAAAATCGAGTGCGTTTTGGAGAATCTGTACCTCCGTATGCGGCAATTCGTTGGATGCTCCTTCGTTTAAACTGTTGATCAGGTCTTCAAAATCTTCGCTCTTGCTTATTTGTTTATCGGATGAACCGGGAAGTTTATCGGCCTGGCTGAAGATGAGGTTTCGGAACCAATACAAGACCGATGTAACCGGCGAGCAGATGGTATAAGTAAGCAGGAAAAGCGGCGAAAACAAACGCAGCAAGGCATAGGGATGAAGGCTGCTAAGGTTGGCCACCACCATATCGGCCATGAGGAAACAAAAAACCGAGAATCCGAGGGCGAAATAACCGATGCCCCTGAGCGAACCCGGCTCAGCGGCCCCCAGATGAAAACAAAGCACGAAAGCCGAAAGGATCCAAAGCACCAGGAACAGGTTCCGCGCCGTTTTCAGGGTGAGCGATACACGGGTTGTCTGGTTGATAAACAAACGGGCTGCACGGCCTTCAAGCGTAAGGTGATGGCTCTCCAGCTGGAGCCTGAGCCGGATAGATGAGCTCAGGGAGGCTCTGACAGCCGTAAAAAAGAGGACTGCAATAAACGAAAAGACCGAAAGTATAAGCATTGTCAATCAGCTGATCGGTGAACTTAAGAAGAACGTTTAGAAGGCGGAGGAGGAGCTCCGTTCTCATTGGCATCGGCCCGGATGCGCATTTTGCGTCTGACCGAATACATCAGTCCGGCCATAAACGTAAGCCCTAAAAAGAAGACTCCTTTTTGATTGTCGCGAATGATGATGAAGATAAAAAGATCGGTAAGGATACAGGCTATGGCCACAACGAGCCACATGATTTCGCTGATCCTAAAAAGTTTGTTTGCTTTCATGGCAGTTGTATTAGGCGACGCAAAGGTCGGTGTTTTTTTTGATTGCGTATTTCTCCGGGGCATCTCTGATACATGCGTGCATTTTCAAGTTTCGTTTTCTGTTTCTCTTTCTCTATTGTTCATTCACCGGATGATCGCCATGGGGTTTCTTGATTTTGTATTTCGTAAAATCCTCGTTGGCTTCCATTCCATCGCCCTCCAGTATTTCGCCATCGGCGGTGGTGATGAGCACGTGCACATCGGTAAAGATGATGCGGCGGCGCTCATCCCAGATCAGTTTCTCGGTTTGCAGGGTCTCGCCTTTACGGTTAACGACCACGACCTTGCGATAGGCCTCCATGACATTGGTTTTTTCTTTGCGGATGGCCGAGTCGGCGGTAAGCTTGGTCGTTTCTTTCAGACTGTCGTTGTAAAAACGTACATCCACCCCTCTGGGCATGACAATGCGGGGATTTTCGCCGATATACTGGTTCAGCAGGGCAGCCTTTAGCTTTACCCTGACATGGGCCGAGTCGCTGTAAAGAATAACCGAGTTATGAGCAACGCGTATGGGGAGTTCGGTCTTGGTGGTGACATCGTTCACGGTCTTCATGTCGTTTTCGCACGAAGCGAGTGCAACCACAAACAGGATCAGGAGAATGAGACGTCCCATAAACAGGGGTGTTTAAGAAGAAGGAACAACGGCCTAGTCGTTGTATTTATAATGCTGGAACCACCGATCGTTGATGGTGAAACCGATGACAACCCGGGCATAATTCTCAAGGATCAAACCGTTGGAGGTGGTGCCCGTCTGGCCCAGTTCAACGCTTACGTTGATCATGGAATAGTTGCGGTACAGGTTTACATCGTATTCGTGGTGTTTCACACGCGAGATAGCCACCGGAAAAGCAGCCCCAAACGTGAGCCCTGCTTCCACAATGCGGGTATCGCCAAACTGCACATAGCTTTCGTTGTACCTCAACCCGAAACGGTAACGCACAATACTGAGGTAAGGCCCGCGTTGCGCCTTTTGAAACTGATACCCAAGCGATCCCTGCATGCTGTTTACAAGGCCGCCATTGACCTGGTCGACCGAAAAGCCGTTCCATTTCTGATAGGTGAAATCGGCCAGCAGGTTCCAATGATACGTACGGTTGATAGAAAGCCCGAAGCCCATCTTGGCCGGGATATAGGTAGTGGTGGTATGATTGATATTGTTGATGATGGTATCCTTATAGATCTCATATCCGCTGGGTTCGTTAAAGCTGCGGGCCAGGTAATCTTCGGAAGAAGCAAGACCCATGGGGGGGGCATATGTCAGGCCAAAAGAAAAGGTGATGTCCTCAATATCGGCACGGCTCCGGCGTTTCTCCAAATGCGTGCTGTCGCCATGATGCACAAAGTATTTTTTTCCAAACGATGATTTATGCACCGAATCGATCTTGAAGGTATTGTAGACCTGCACACTGTCGCGGTGTTTATGATCGTCGAAGGCCCCGCCTGTAACCAGTTTGGGGTTGCTCCGCATGGCCGAATCGATCCTGAACTTGAACTGGAGCCCGAAATCATAGGCCACATCATGAACACGGAGTGTTTCATCCACCCGGGTATCGTAGTAATCGGGGTTTTCGTAATCCACATGTCTGATTTCGTTGATGGCCCCGAACATATAACTGGCATTGAAGCCAAAGCAGAGTTCGGTGCCGGTGCGTTCGGTATATTTTTTTTTCAGCAGTTTGAAACCATTACCCAAATAGGCTTTGTTGATGCCTCCGGTGCCCTGGTAATAATTGTCGATGATCCCGATTGTATCACGCGAAGAAGTGGTATGTATATTATACCCCACATTCGAATAAGGCATCAGACCAAACGAAAGGCCCCACCAGCGTTTGATGGGCAAACCAACAGCCAGGTACTGAAACGAAGTATTGTTGAGGACAAAGGTCGAAGCGCCGGTGCCCTGAAACTGGGTGGTATTGCTTGTCAGGCCTGTTTCAATGGTGGTAATGCGCATGGCGGCATACGAAGCCGGGTTGAGCGTATTGACATACGAAGGGGTAAGCGTATCGGCCCTCCAGCCAATGCCTGCACCGCCAAGGGCGAAGTTTTGTGCCAGCCCGGGCTGTTGCAGATCGCCTAAACCATAACGTGAATACGGTGAACTGGTAAGGCCTTGTGAAAAACCGGATAAGGATACAGATACAAGAGCGAAGAAGAAAAGAAATTTCAACGACATCAAGGCACTCACTCTTTTAAGTACGGACATTATATTCCAAGATTTCATTTAACCCTTCCAGAACCAGATTGGGGTGCGCAAAGATGCGGTTTTTTAACCGATCCTCAAAAAAATGATAGTTCCCACCGGTCAGAACGGTTTTTAACTGTGGATATTGTTCTGTATACCGATTAATCATTCCATCCACCTCATCCACAACCCCGTTCATGACACCCGATTGCAGCGAATCGTGGGTAGATGCACCGCACAGGGTACTGAAATCAAACTCCGGTTCAAGCTCGGGCAATTTCCCGGTAAAGGCATGCATGGCTTTAAAACGCATGACGATGCCCGGCGAAATGCCTCCCCCCATATATTCACCTGCCGGGGTTACATAATTGTATTTGATGCAGGTGCCGGCATCGATCACCAGCAAATGTGCAGACGGATATCTTTTCCAGGCTCCCACGGCAGCAGCAAGCCGGTCGCTTCCAAGGGTAGAAGCGCTTTTATACTCGTTTTTAAGGGGAATAGGTGTAGAAGCAGTAAATTCGATGCACCTGATTGTCTTGCTAAATTCGTCCAGAAACCCGGGCAATTCTTTCAAAACAGACGAAATAAGCATGCGCTCAGGGGTATACTCACCCAGAAAACGATACATCGAACCCGGCCCGGCCAGTTCGATGATGCCCACATGAACAAGGCTATCACCCTGAAACAAAGCAGCTTTGGTGCGCGTATTGCCGATATCGATGAGCAGATTCACATCTCAAAAGTATAAAAAAGCTCCCCTTTTGGATGATTTATCTTGCGATTGGAAATTATTGTATATTTGCCCTCCGAAAAATGATGCCGGTTTGCATTGAACCAATCCTTATTCGACTTCGTTATGCTGGTGCCTTAGCTCAGTTGGTAGAGCAAAGGATTGTCCCGCGAAGGGCGGGATAAGCAGCTCTAAGCTTCCTGGCGGAAGCCAAGAGCTGCTAAAAAATGGGTATGTCCCGGGTTTCGTTTTTGTTTAGTATGTTTGATACAATAATGCTGGTGCCTTAGCTCAGTTGGTAGAGCAAAGGATTGAAAATCCTTGTGTCCCTGGTTCGATTCCTGGAGGCACCACACCAGTAATCAAGCAGTTACGTTAAATCGTAACTGCTTTTTTTATGTTGACTAACGGTATTGACTAACGGAAAATACAAGTTTGAAGGGAGGTGTTTGATGCAATCTTAGAAGGGCCTGTGCAGAAGCTACAGAAGCTGATGCCTGTTAACCGATTTGATTTACAACCTGGATCATGCACCGATTACACATCGCAATTTTTCTCCTTTTTTTTACTCCTCTCCTAAGTGCAGCCAATCGGCAGGCCGATTCTCTTCAAGCCCTCATTCAACGGGATAAAGCAGATACGCTCCTGGTGATACATCTGAATAAACTATGCAGCATTTACGACGAAACAAGTGAGTTTGAAGCGGGGATGCGTTGCGGAGAGCAAGCACTCGCCCTTGCCCAGAAACTGAATTATCAGGCGGGTATCGCAAAGGCCTTTATGACGATTGCCTTTTTGTTCGAAGATCAAACGAAGTATGAGGAGGCGCTGAAGAACTATTTTTCCGCCCTGGCGATCTGGGAGAAGACGAAAAACAAAAAAGGCATCGCCACCCTGTATAACGATATCGGAAATATATTCACCGACCAGGGAAATTATGCAGGTGCATTGAAAATGCAGAATGACGCATTAAAGATCAGAGAAGAACTGAATGACCGAAAAGCGGTTTCCGCATCTTTTAACAACATTGGAAATATTTACTTGTATCTGGGAGATTATCCACTCGCCCTGTCCAATTACTTTAATTCGCTCAAAATCAAAGAAGAACTACAGGATAAACCGGGACTCGCAGCGACCTACGATAATATAGGAATCATTTATAAAAGTTTGGGAAACTACACCGAAGCGCTCAAAAACCATTATCAATCACTGCGCCTAAAAACTGAATTGAAGGACAAACAGGGGATGGCCCATTCATACGGGAATATTGCGAACAATTTCATGCATCAAAAAAATTATGAAGGTGCTTTAAAAATGCACCGCTTGGCCTTAAATCTTGACGAAGAATGCAAGAATAAAGGATCGGTATCGATTGATCTTGATAATCTGGGAGAGGTTTATGAAGATCTGGAGAATTACCCCGAAGCCTTGAAGTACTACCTCTCGGCGCTCAAAATAAAAGAGGAGATCGGCGATCGGAGTGGTCTTGCCGATTGTACAAACAATCTTGCCAGCCTGAGCCTCAAGCTTCACAGGCTGCAAGATGCCGAGGCGTATTCGGCACAGGCACTCCTGCTAAATCAGAAAATGCATGTCAAAGAGGGATTGGAACAGAGCTATCAGATACGATCTGCACTCGACAGCGCGAGAGGAAACTTCAGGGGCGCACTCCAAAACTACAGATCCTATATTCTGTACCGTGACAGTCTGGCAAGTGAAGAAACAAAGAAGAAAAGCCAGCACAGCGCCATGCAGTATGAGTTCGACAAAAAGGAGATAGCGACAAAGGCCAGGCAAGAGAATCTCGATTATCAGGCACGCCAGGAAAGTAAAAAGCAGCGTATTACGATTTATTCGGTTGCTGCTATTCTTTTCATGGTGGTCGTCTTTTCCGTTTTTCTGTACCGGCGGTTCCTGATTACGAATAGCCAGAAGAGAATCATCGAAAAACAAAAAGATCTGGTCGAAGTTCAAAAATTAAGTTTAGAGAGACAAAACATCGAGGTTGAATTCCAAAAGAAGATAATTGAAGAAAAGCAATTGGAAATACTGGATAGTATCACCTATGCCAAGCGTTTGCAGGATGCCATTTTGCCTACGTACGCATCCATCAATCAACAGTTACCCGATTCCTTTCTGTTATACCGGCCCAAGGATATCGTAGCAGGCGATTTTTACTGGATGCACACCCATGGTAACACCGTCTGCATCGCTGCCTGTGACTGTACAGGCCATGGGGTCCCAGGGGCGCTGGTGAGTATTGTTTGCTCGAATGCGCTGAACAGAGCTGTAAATGAATTTAATCTGAGCGATACGGGTAAAATACTTGATAAGGTAACCGAACTTGTCCTGGAGACTTTCGCAAAGAGTGAAGAAGAGATCAGCGACGGGATGGATATTTCTCTCCTTTCGATTGACCGGGGGACGGGCAGGATACAGTGGAGCGGAGCCAACAACCCGCTTTGGATTGTTAAACATAACGAGTTGATCGAAATAAAAGCGGACAAACAACCTATCGGAAAAAGCGAGGGCAGACGACCATTCTCCTCTCATGAGCTTGAGTTCGGGAATGAGGTAACCCTCTACCTGATTACAGATGGTTTTGCCGACCAGTTCGGCCCTACCAACAAGAAGCTGATGAAGAAGAAATTCAAGGAACTCCTCCTGTCGATACAGGACAGAACCATGGAAGAGCAACTGAAATTCCTTGATGAGCATCATGCAACCTGGAAAGGCAGCATGGAGCAGACAGATGATGTAACTGTGATCGGAATCCGAATCAAGCAGAAATGAGAACATACCCGTTCGCGCTATTCTTCCCAAACCGTTGGCGCAAATCCCATAAAAGAAACATTCCGATTGCACTGATTGACGGGCAGGACTGTGTGAAAGGAATCAGTGCGGGCCTCCGAAGGAGGCCTCCCACGCAAACCCGTACAACAAACCACCCCGTCCTCACGATTCTTCGCACCCCTAAACCATTTGGGCCTATCCCAGGATGAAAAAATAATTAGGGTTATTACTCAGACCCAGATCGAATAGATGCCGGAGTACCTGTTCGTAAAGGTAAACGGTGTCAGAGACATTATACTTCCCTAATTTGCATGTTTTCTTTTTAGGGCATCTCTAATAACCCTTCCAAACATTCCCTCTCCTTGGGAGAGGGTCAGGGAGAGGTCAAGAAAACGGGGTTATTAGAGATGCCCTTATTGTTGTTTCGATAAGGTTGGTAACAGATTTCCCAAGTAGTTCAATGTCATAGTAAATCCTCCCTGGAAGCCCATTTCGATCATCTGCTCCATGCGGGCAAGTGATTCATTTTTAATAGTAATACTTACTTTGGTCGTTCCATTTTGTTCGCTGAAATTCAAATCCCACTCAGAACCCGGTAAATCAGGGTTTTCGGCTGCGTCTGCAAAGGCATTCAAATAGTTGAAATTCGTTTTGGGAGTAATGGAAGTAAATTTCTGAATTGACCAGTGTTCTTGTCCTTCAGGGCCTACCATTGCATAAAATCTTCGACCGCCAACTTTGAAATCCATGATTTTTGTTTTTGATGCCCAGGGCTTAGGCGCCCACCATTGGTCAAGAATTTCTTGTTTGGTAAAAGCATCCCACACCAGCGAAAGGTCGGCATCAAACTCTCTGTTTACGAATACCGTTTTTGTTGCTTTGTCAACGGTAAAATCAAATAGCAAGTTGTTTTTCATTTTTTCTGTTTTTTAAGCGTTAATAATACCTTGTCGAGTTGATTAAATTGGTTTTCCCAAATCGTTCTGTATTGTTCAAGCCATTTGTCTATCTCCTTCAATTTTTTTACTTCCAGTGTGTAATAAATTTCCCGTCCTTGTTGTTTTTGTTTTACAAGCTCGCACTCCGTTAGTATCTTGATGTGATTTGACACGCCTTGTCTTGAAATGTTGAAATGTTCGGCAAGGGCGTTTGGGGTCATTGCCTGTCGGGCGATGAGGCTTATTATGGCACGCCTTGTAGGGTCTGCAATCCCCTGATACACATCTCTTCTCATCTTAGTTGTTTTCGTTTCGCAAGCAATCGTTTGCAAATATATGCGCAAACAATAACTTGCACAAATTTATTTTGCGCTTTTTTAAGTCCGGTTGGGTCTATCCCAGGATTACAAAATAATACAACAAGATCGCTAACACCCATTTCGCGTGCCATACTTCGACGTTCGCGGGTTGAGGGAAGGAAAACTCGTAACAACTAAAAAGTCCCTCCATAGAGGGGCTTTCTTTATTTATACCGCTGTTCTTACTGTACACTTATTCAATCACACTCTTTCTTCCAAAAACAGGACCGCTGCCATCGGCAATTTCTACAAAGCCGATTCTCTTGGGCAGTTCAGAAATATTCAGTACATGCGTATTCGAACCTTCTATGCCTTGCTCCTGCAGGGTTGAACCAACCCGTTCGCGTTATTCTTCCCTAGTACCGGTACCTTTTCTGAGCTATTCGGTTCGTACAGAGATCCGACCGCCTATACCTCCCATCGTCCTCCAAACAAGGTTTTCATGAAATTCAGGGCCGAATGCCTACTTTTACCCGTCCTTAACAAATGCACCGATACGATGAAACCTACAAAGACACTGATATCCTTCTGCGCAGCAGCCCTGATGCTCTTCTCTTCTTTCACCGCCGAAGACCCAAAAGCAAAACTGGTAGAAAAGGTAGAGAAAACCGGAGACGAGCTCTGTATTCCTTATGTACGGTATGAATTGCCCAACGGGCTGAACCTCATCATCCATGAAGATCATTCAGACCCGATCGTGCATGTGGATGTAACCTATCATGTAGGATCTGCCCGCGAACAGGAAGGTCGTTCGGGGTTTGCACACTTCTTTGAACACATGATGTTCCAGGGTTCAGACCATGTCGAAAACGGACAACACAGCACCCTTGTGACCGAAGCAGGAGGCTCGATGAACGGTTCCACCACCGGCGACCGCACCAATTATTTCGAAACGCTGCCCTCCAACCAGCTTGAAACAGCGCTCTGGCTCGAAGCCGACCGCATGGGATTTTTGCTGGATGCCGTTACCCAACAAAAATTTGAAGTACAACGCGGAACCGTAAAGAACGAACGCGGTCAACGTTACGATAACCGCCCCTATGGATTGGTGGAAGAAAAAACAGTGGCCGCGCTCTATCCCCTGGGCCACCCCTACTCCTGGCCCACCATCGGTTTCATCGAAGACCTGAACCGGGTGGATGTAAACGATCTGAAAAAATTCTTTATGCGTTGGTATGGCCCAAACAATGCCGTAATTACCGTTGCAGGCGATGTAAAGCCCGAAACGGTCATTGCCCTGGTTGAAAAATATTTCGGTTCCATCCCCCGCGGAGTGGAGGTAAAACGAATGCCTAAAATGCCTGCAGTGCTTGATAAAGACAGGTACATCACCAATTTCGACCGCATCCGTAACCCACAGCTCAACATTTCATGGCCGGGTGTGGAAGAAGGCAATAAAGACGAGCTCGCGCTCGAAGCCTTGTGTGATGTGCTGAGCAACGGAAAGAACTCCATCATGTATCAGAAATTTATCAATACCCAGGTGGCAGGCAGGGCCCTCATGCTTCACGACGGCAATGAACTCAGCGGAATGGTCAGGCTTAGTATTACGGCATTCCCGGGAAAGACCCTGGCCCAGATAGACAGCATGATTAAAGTTACGTTTACAGAATTCGAAAAAAGAGGAGTGAAAGAAGAGGATGTCCTGAAATTCAAGAACTCCCTCGAAGTGGAGCTCATCAACTCGCTCTCCTCGGTCAGAGGCAAGGCTTCGATCCTGGCGCATAACTATACCATGCTTGGCAATGCAAATGCACTCAGCCTCAAATCGGCTGAGTTGAAAAAGCTGACAAAGGAAGATGTATGGCGTGTCTACGAAAAATACATCAAGGGCAAACCTGCAGTGTACCTGAGTGTTTGCCCACAAGGCCATCCGGAGCTGGCTGCCGCTCCCGATAATTTTGTGCCGCCTGTTCGTAACACCACAGCCCCCGAAGCAGCAGAGTACAAAAACCTGAGCTATCACAAACCCCAGGACAACTTCGACCGCAAGACACAGCCTACACCAGGTCCTGTACCGATGGCCCCTGTACCCGACTTTTGGAAAGAACGTTTTGACAACGACCTGCATCTTATCGGGGTGAGGAACGACGAGGTGCCGATGACTACCATCACCCTGGCGCTCGAAGCCGGACATCGTCAGGAAGATCCTTCGAATGCAGGCATTTCGAACTTGTGCGCCATGATGCTCAACGAGATGTCGACCACCAAAAACAACGGCGAGGTCATCAATGACAAGCTCGACATGCTTGGCAGCGATCTTACCTTTACCTCTACCCGCGACGAGCTGGTGCTCAAGATTACTGCGCTTACCAAGAACCTGCCGGCAACACTCGATATCGTAAAAGAAATACTGTACACCCCAAAGTTTGATTCGCTCGAATTCCAAAAAGACAAAAACCAGAGCCTGCAGGCCATCGCCAACAATGCCACCCAGCCCGATGCCATTGCAACCAATGTGTACAACAAGCTTATTTATGGCGAAAAAAACATACTCTCCGTCCCGACACTTGGCACAACCGCATCTGTTAAATCAATCACACTGGCCGATCTGCGGAACTTTTATTTTGGCCACCTGGCGCCTTCCATCTGTAAAGTAGTGGTGGTTGCCAACGAAGACAAAGAAACCGTGATCAGTCAGCTTGCCTTTCTGAAGGAACTGAAAAGCCAAACCGTTGTCCTCAGGCCCCAGATGCCCGACAGGCCAAATGGCAAACGTTTGAAGATTTACCTCGTCAACAAAGAGAAGGCTGCCCAAAGCGTTGTACGTATGGGCGAAACCACCGGTTTGCTGTTTGACCCTTCGGGCGAATACTTCAAAGCCAGCGCCATGAACTATGTGCTTGGCGTAGATTTCAACAGCCGGATTAACCACGATCTGCGGGAAGTGAAGTATTATACTTATGGGGCAGGTTCGCAATTCGGTTCAGACAGATACAACGGGGTATTTACCATCTTTGCCCCGGTACGCACCAACGCAACCGACAGCACACTCCTGGATCTGGTAGATATCGTGGGCACATACCGCAACAAGGGCATCACCGCTGCCGAACTTTCATTCACTCAAAAATCGATGTCGCTGGGCGAGGTCATGAATTATGAAACACCGCGTCAGAAATCAGATTTCCTCAAACGCATCCAGGATTATAACCTCGACCGCGACTATGTAAAACGCCAAACCGAGATCCTGAACAAAATGACAGTGGCCGATGTCAATGCCCTGGCAAAAAAATACCTGTCAACAGACCAGATGCTGATCCTGGTTGTGGGCGATAAAAAAGAGGTGTATTCAAAACTCCAGAAACTGGGCTATGACATTATTGAACTGGATACCGATGGCAATGTGATACCACCTCCTTCTACCGAGAGTGTACCGCTTCAACTGAAGGATACTACAGGACCCAGGAAATAAAACAGAACGTCATATCGGCTGGGCCTTTTTATGCTATGATCCTGTTATCCGGTTTGTTTCAGGAAGTTTATTTCCCCGACAAACATTGATTCAGAATTCCTTACCGGCTTTTTCCAGCTAAACACAGATGACAGACGCTACACTTTTTTCTAAGCATACGACTTCTCAGAGAATTGAGAAGTCTGGGCAGCGCTCACGGGAAGA
>Ga0206851_1086_pt1 | contig 27709 bp, 26 predicted proteins | sample Alteio_BWOrgCont_13_FD_152904 | JGI IMG/M metagenome (GOLD analysis project Ga0206851, IMG submission 152904) | Enriched cells from forest soil in Barre Woods Harvard Forest LTER site, Petersham, Massachusetts, United States -... | ecosystem: Environmental > Terrestrial > Soil > Temperate forest >... | reverse complement strand
GGCAGTGTGGTCGGGTGTAAATACGAATAACGTGTTTTTGAACCAGGGTTTTGAACGGATGGTCTCAAAAAAGCGCTTTAAAGCATAATCCGAATATTTGACACAGGGATCAATCGTCCGTTTCCCTCCTTCAAACCGGTTTTTGTACTGTTCGGGGATCCAAAACGGGTCGTGGGAGCTGAGTGTAAACACGGTTGAAAAAAAAGGCTCCTTCATCGCGCTCAGCTTTTTAGCGAAAAACTGAAGAAACGGCTCATCCCAGATGCCCCAGTTTCCATCAAAATCAGCATCGTTGTCATATTCCGTCCGTCCGAAATAGTGATCAAACCCGGCGTTGGCACAAAAACTTTCGAAATTCATCGTTCCGTTGGTGCCTCCATGAAAAAAAGAGGTGGAGTATCCTTCGGGTTTTAACAGCGAGGGCAGGCTGGTTTGATGATTATCGGCATAAGCCGAGAAAGGAAACCCTTCGTTCATCAGCGCCGGGATACCCGAGATGATGGCCGGAATGCCCTCGGCCGATCGTTTTCCGTTTGCAAAAGCATGGGTAAACACATAGCCCTGTAGCAGGATAGAGTCAAAAAAGGGGGTGATGCTTGGTTTGTTTCCCAGCGAGGTAAATTCCTTCGAAAAGCTTTCGAGAATGACTACAACCACATTCATTTTGGTAAACCCCTTGCCCCATCCGCTTTGTTCAGGATTGTATATGGAGCAGAGCTCGTCTTCCGTAAAATAAACAGGTGGGTTGAGTTTCTCCTGACCAACAGTACTGACCAGACTGAACACCGAATTCAGGACGATCGGGATATTCGCAGGCCGGGTATATTCAGCCGCGGTGCTGTTCGAGATAGGAACAAGCTGCCACCCTCCGCGTATTCCCAGAACCGCAGCACCCGAAAGAAGCAGGAAGGCAAACAAGGTAACGATCCAGGATTCGGCGGCAATGAAGGTGAGGGGAGGAAGCGGTTTACCTTGCCCGATAAACCGGTACAAACGCTGCATGATCCACAGACCTGCACAAAAAAGCAACACAACATACCAGTAGTGTGTAAGGTAACTTGAAGGATTGCCAAGATTGGCCGGATGCCGGAGCAGACTAAAAATGTCCCAGGTCAGGCGTTTCAAGGTGAAGGGATAATAGGCCACATCCATGCAATTGGCAGCCAGAACAACCGTGTTCGTAAAATAAAAAAGCCAGCGCAGAAACACCTGATATCGCGGTCGGGCGATAAACGTGAACGGGAGAAGGGAACAAAACAAGAAAGGGAGGTGGATTGACAACACCGCGCTGACATCAAAACGCAGCGCCGGTATGCAAAGCCAGGCAAACTCAAAAATACCTGTGTCTGGAAAATGCCTATGGTTGAACGCAAAAAAGGCTGCCCGGCAGAAGAAGAAAAGCAGGAGTGAAAGGCCAAGCCGTTTCACTAAAAGATAAACGTGATACTTGTAATTGAGCACCCGGCAAAATTACATAAAACAGAAAGAGAAAGAGAATGCGAAAAAAATCAAACGGTCAATTGATCCACCGGGTGTGGTGAACCGTTTTGCCTCCTGTGGTCGAGTCGGTATAGGTAAAATGGATGACACTGGGTATAAGGGCTCCGGTTGAATCGGTGCCTGCTCCCGTAAACGCATGTGTCTGCGGGAGTGTGCTGATTACCGGGTAGAACATTACTTTTTGATGCTGCACTACCAGGGTATGGGTGATGCGGTTTACCCGGCCAATGACGGTACTGTCGTTGTTCAGTCCGGCAAAGGTATTGAAATGGACAACGCTGTCGGTATACAGATCGGAGGTGATGGTTATGGCATAGCCTGTCACAGCGAATGGATAAACAGTAGAATCTACAACGGAGTATACGTTGGCCAGGGAGTCGGCATCGTTATAAACAGTGACCGTTCGTGTTTGTGTACTGACATTGCCGGATGCATCCTTCACTGCATAGGTAAGGGTGTAGACACCCTTTATGTTTGGGTTGACGGTACCATAAACGCGTACCTGATTGGTCAGATCTTCACTACTCTCTTTTGCCGAGTATCCGGGATCCACCCAGGTGCCGCCGTTCTTTACGTTTGGAAGAGCCTGAGCCACCGTGTTACCTCCTGTAAGCTGCAGGAAAGGAGGAGTGGTGTTTTCTTTTGCACATGAAGAGATCATGAAGAGCGCCGCAAGAAGAAGCACAGAGGCCAGTAAAACGAGTTTTTTCTTCATGTATTCAGTAATTTAGCGGTATAAACGAACAAAAACAGCGTTAAATTGCACAGCAACAAAATTAACTTTTAAAGCAACACTAAAAAAATTTTCGTAATTAATATAAATTGGTATACATTTGCGCCCGGTTAACCAAAAACAAGAAAACAAAATGAAACATCTATTCTCAATCATTGCTGTTGCAGGTATGACAGCAATCGTTGCCTGCGGTCCAAGCGCTGCAGAAAAAGCAGAGAAAGCAAAACAGGATTCAATCCATGTTGCTGACTCTTTATCTAAAATTGCAACAATGGCGAAAGCGAAAGCTGATTCTGCTGCTGCTGCTGAAAAAGCGAAAGCTGACATGGAAATGGCAAAAGCTGCTGAAGCTGCTAAAGCTGCCCATGAAGATTCAGTTACCAAGAAGCTTATCAAAGAGCCAAAGGCAGCTAAAGCAAAAAAATAAAGACGCAACTCAGGACACTGCGTTTGCCCTGAACACTAAAAGACCCGTTCTCGCACCGCGAAAACGGGTCTTTTTTTTACCTTTCAGCCTTGCCTGAACCCCTCTTTTAGCTCCAATTCAACCGTCTTCATCGATTACTAACAGAGGGCTGTTAAAAAAAGTTAACGCAAATTTGCATGTTATTCAAATATTCGTATAATTTTGCGACCAGTTTAAACTACTAACACATATCAAAACCAAAATGAAAAAATTACTCTCGATTGTTGCAGTTGCCGGTATGACTGCAATCGTTGCCTGCGGACCTAGCGCTGCTGACCTGGCTGCAAAGGCAAAAGCCGATTCTACACGCGTAGCTGATTCTTTAGGCAAAATTGCCACAATGCAGAAAGCGAAAGCTGACTCTATGGCTGCTGCTGAAAAAGCAAAAGCTGACATGGAAATGGCAAAAGCTGCTGAAGCTGCTAAAGCTGCCCATGAAGATTCTATTACCAAGAAGCTGATCAAGGCTCCAAAAGAAGAAAAAGGAGCCAAGAAGAAAGGTAAATAATCTTTGAAAAAAGAAAAAAAGGAACGGATTGCGTTCCTTTTTTTTTTGCCCAAACATTTGGGTTATCGTTTTATACCGAGCTTCCAAAGAATCCTTCGCCCTGATGGCTGTCGGTTAAAAATGATCTTGTGGTGAGTTTGTCTGCCTCTTCAACCGTAGCTTATGCGGCTATGGTTTTTGCAGCTTTGCGTCCTCGCGTATTTTTTGTTCGATGGCTTTCACATCGATACCCCCACACGAAGCACAGCCCCCTCCGCAATCCTTGCGGGTGAGCGATTTCCATGAACGCCAGCCTATGTAGGCCAGGGCCACCGCAAAAATCAGATAAACCGCTATTTCCTGAATCATGTCCTGCTTATTCTCTGCCAAAGTTAGTACTTTTGAGCCGCATTCAATTCAAAAAATACACCATGATCACCTCCGACACAGCGATCCGGTATGACCGGAAATCTCTTTCAGATACCCTCCTGTTGAAACTCTATGAAGAACTGCTCCGCCCCCGGATGATCGAAGAAAAGATGCTCGTCCTGCTCCGTCAGGGGCGCATCTCCAAGTGGTTTTCGGGCATCGGTCAGGAAGCTGGTTCTGTCGGCGCCGCAATGGCCCTGGCCCCCGATGAGTATATCTTGCCCATGCACCGTAACCTGGGTGTTTTTACCGTTCGCGCTATACCCCTGAGCCGGCTTTTTGCCCAATTCCAGGGAAAGATGTCGGGGTTTACAAAAGGCAGGGACCGCTCGTTCCATTTCGGCACGAACCAATATCATATCGTTGGAATGATCTCCCACCTCGGCCCCCAGATGGGAGTAGCCGATGGTATTGCCCTGGGTACGCTGCTTGGTAATGAAAATAAGGTAACCCTTGTTTATACCGGCGACGGGGGGGCAAGCGAAGGAGATTTTCACGAATCGCTGAATACAGCTGCCGTCTGGGATTTGCCTGTTATTTACGCGGTAGAAAACAATGGTTACGGACTGTCTACCCCTTCGAGCGAACAGTTTCGATGCAAACAGTTTATTGACAAAGGGATTGGGTATGGAATCGAAGCAGTACAGGTAGATGGAAACAATATTCTGGAGGTATACGAAACCGTAAAACGTCTGGCCGAATCCATCCGCAAAAAGCCGCGACCGGTATTGCTAGAGCTCATGACTTTCAGGATGCGCGGACATGAAGAAGCCAGCGGAACCAAATACATCCCCCAGGAGTTATTTGACATGTGGGCCAAGAAAGACCCCCTGAACAATTACGAGAAATTTTTAAGGGAAGAAGGGATTTTGACAGAACCCCTGCATCTGGAGTACAGGGCCAAAATCAAGGAAGAGATCGAAAAGGGCATAGAAGTAGCCTTCGCCGAAGAAATTGTACAACCCGATACCGAACGCGAATACGCCGATCTTTTTCAGGATTTTCAGATTTCTACAGAACCGGTCGCTGAAAAAGTCACCTCCAAACGCATGATCGATGCCATTTCGGATGGGATGCGTCTGGCTATGCAAAAACACCCGAATCTGGTACTGATGGGTCAGGATATAGGCGAATATGGAGGAGCCTTTAAAATTACCGATGGCTTTGTGAAAGAGTTTGGAAAAGACCGGGTCAGGAATACACCACTCTGCGAATCGGCCATCCTGGGTGCAGGTCTTGGGCTGAGCATCAAAGGATATAAAGCCATGGTTGAAATGCAGTTTGCCGATTTTGTCACCGAAGGCATGACCCAGATCGTGAACAACCTGGCCAAAAGCCATTGGCGCTGGGGTCAACATGCCGATGTCGTGGTGCGTATGCCTACCGGGGCCGGTGTGGCCGCCGGACCATTCCATTCCCAGTCGAACGAGGCCTGGTTTTTTCATACCCCAGGGCTTAAAATTGCCTATCCGGCATTCCCGAAAGATGCAAAAGGTCTGCTTCTGACCGCATTCGAAGACCCGAACCCCGTCATGTTCTTCGAACATAAAGCATTGTACAGGAGCTATACCCAGGATGTCCCCGATGGATATTATACCATCGAATTCGGAAAAGCAAACCTCCTGAGGGAAGGCGCTGACCTTAGTATTGTTACCTATGGTTTTGGTGTACATTGGGCACTCAAAGTGCTTGATAAACACAAAGATATATCAGCAGATTTAATCGATCTCCGAACCCTTTCACCACTCGATATGAAGACTGTTCTTGATTCGGTAAACAAGACAGGCAAGGTGATTGTCTTGCATGAAGATACCTTAATGGGCGGAATCGGTGGGGAGATTGCCGCTGCCATCAGCGAGCAATGTTTTGAGAATTTGGACGCCCCGGTGGTGAGGGTGGCCAGTCTGGATACGCCTATCCCGTTTTCACCCGAGCTTGAACAGAACTTCCTGCCCGAAGTGCGTTTTGAAAAACGTTTGCTGGAGCTGTGGAAGTATTGATCAGCAGAAACCTCAACATATTCGGTTTACAATTCGGCTTTGAGCGGAGAGGGGGCAATGGGCCTCTTTTTAGTCTGTTCTTACAATTTACACACAGCAACCATCGTAAGGTATTGCAGATGAATTAACCAGCCAGGGGGCGAGCATCCAATGACGGCTTCCTGGAGGCAATTCATTCCGTATCTGATTCGGTTTCAGTGTCATAGTCAACGCTTTCCCTTCATAAAAACTCGCTTCTCCTTCGTAAATACAGTCTATCCCTTCATAAAAACACGCTTCTTCTTCGTAAATACACGCTTTCCCTTCGTAAATACAGTCTATCCCTTCATAAAAACACGCTTCTTCTTCGTAAATACACGCTTTCCCTTCGTAAATACAGTCTATCCCTTCGTAAAAACACGCTTCTCCTTCGTAAATACACGCTTTCCCTTCGTAAATACAGTCTATCCCTTCGTAAAAACACGCTTCTCCTTCGTAAATACAGTCTATCCCTTCGTAAAAACAGTCTATCCCTTCGTAAAAACATGCTCCTCCTTCGTAAATACAGGCTATCCCTTCGTAAACACACGCTTCTCCTTCGTAGATACAGTCTGCCCCCTGGTAAATACACCCTTCTCCTTTGTCAAGAGATGCTTCATCGAGTGGAGGACAATTTTTTGACAAGGCAAAAACCAGGTGATTTTCAGACTCAGTTCTCTGAAACGGGGCAGGAAAGAAACACAACTATCAAATCTTATTATTCTATCGCTTTGAGGTTAAGCTTCCGAAGCGCCGGGGCCACCTTGGCCGTGATCCCGACAATCACGACGGTCATGACCCCTCCGAAAACAACCGAGGGAACCAAACCCATAAGCCGGGCCGTTACGCCCGATTCGAACGCGCCGATCTCGTTGGAGGATCCGATAAAGATATTGTTTACGGCCGAGACACGCCCTCGCATGGAGTCGGGGGTAAGCAGCTGTAGGATGCTGTGGCGTATCACCACGCTTACGTTGTCGAACGCTCCGGAGAGTGCAAGCAAGAACATAGAAAGATACATGTTGGTGGAATAAGCAAAACCAATGGTGGCCAGCCCAAAACCGGTGATGGCGAACAGCAGGTTACGTCCTGCATTCTTTTTCTGAGGGAAATAAGCCAGTAGAAAGGCCATACATACCGCACCTGTTGCCGGGGCAGCCCGCATGAGTCCGAACTCGGCAGAACCCACATGCAGAATTTTATCGGCAAAGGCGGGTAACAGGGCCACAGCTCCACCGAATAAGACAGCAAACAGATCGAGCGAAAGCGCACCGAGTACAATTTTGTTTTTAAATACAAAGTTCAGACCTACCATCAGGCTCTGGCTGAGTGATTCGCCCTGTTCTCTGGGAGGAACAGGCTTTTTGCCGATAAAAGTTACGAAAAACAGGGCAGTGGAAAGGATCATGAACACAATGAGGTAGGCCCGGCTCAGACCAAACATACAAAGCAAACCGCCCAGGGCATTACCGCCAATAAAACCCGTGTGCCAGATGGTGCTGTTCCAGGTGGCTGCATTGGTGTAGCTCGACCGAGGGACAATCTGCGCCATCCAGGCCGGGAAAGCGGGACCCAGGAAGGCCCGGATAATTCCGCTGCAAGCGATGAGGATGAAGATAGGGGTAGTCCCCCACCGGTGAATCAGGCCCGAAGCATCCGACGAGAACCAGGAAAGGGCTGCTGAAGTGAGGATCATCATCCCGGTTGAAACCAGGATGATGCGTTTGCGGCTGATGATATCGGCCACATGGCCCGAAAAAAGTGAAACGGCTATGTAAGGAAGCGCTTCGGCTAAACCGATATAACCTAAGGATAAGACATCCTTGGTGATGCTGTATACCTGCCAGCCAACAATTACGCTTTGCATCTGGATAGCCAGGGTCATAAAGAACCGGGCGCAGACAAAAAAACTGAATTCCCGGATACGGAGGGCTGCAAACGGATCGTGGCTATCGGAGGCGGATTCCTTCATCAACCTGCGGTTCTACTAGCTTTCTGTTTACTGACTATTTTGCTCAATGCTACTGTTTTTTTTGCGGTGTCTCAGAATCTAAGCTGCAGGCCTACGCCCAGGTTCAGACCGGTGGCCGTGAGATGTGTGGTGGAGAGTGTCCCTGCTTTGTTGTCGTTGTAGATTACGTCTGGGTACCCGTAGTAGGTGTAGGCAACATGAAAATTGATGCCGAAATGATTCCCAAAATACAATTTAGGGTCGGCATGGATATCGAAAATAGCCCCCTGGCCTTTCAATTTACCGATCACGGTATCGGTGGGTACATTGTATTGGATACCCGAATAACCATAACCCACGCCAATCGGAATATCGAGGTGGGCGGTCTTGATCAGATGCAGGTTCAGATTTGCGATCACATCATAACCTGTAGCGCTGGTCTTGAGATGGGTGATGGAATCGACACTCGAAATATAATCGTCATATCTTACCTTTACCCCAACACCCAGCCAGCCAAAAAGACCATATTCAAGCCCGGCAGCATAAACAGCACCGGTCATTTTCTCGTTTTTGATCACCGAAGCTCCTGTTTCGGGTGTGATTGTACTGGTGTTATTATAGTAGATAAAATTGGCTCCGGCATCGATTACAAAATCGCCTTTGTTGAATGCTTTTTCCTGGGCCTGCATGGAGGCGCTGCCTGCAATCAGAAGGAGCAGGGAAGTAATGGATCTCAACTGTTTCATGAGGAGGTTTTTAGTGCTTCAAAGGTAGGGAAAAAAGATTTGGGATTATGGAATTTGGAATTAATGAAAGATGTTGAATTTATTTGGATTGCGCGTTCATAAATTTTAAGTTTTGCTTCTAAAATCCCCAATCCTTCATTTCCCCACCCCAATCGTACACGTTATCGGGTAGTGGTCTGAAAGCTCTGAAATGATGGTCTTGAAATTCCAGCTTTGGATACCCTTGCTGTGCAGGATATAATCGATGCGGAAAGAAGGGAATTTTCCGTAATACGTTCTTCCAAACCCGTTGCCGCTGATCAGAAATGCATCGTCCAGGCCTTTGCTGAGCATGTGATAGGTATACGAAGCCGGGGTATCGTTAAAATCGCCGCAGATTACAACCGGATAATGGCAGGAGTGTATATGGTCTTCGATGATATCGGCCTGTCCGGCACGACGTTCAAAAGCCCATTTGAGGCGGTGCAGGATGCTGCGCGACCCTTCGAGTTCGGTGATATCTTTGATGTCAAGGAGAGATTCCATGAATTTATAATCGTTTACGCTGAAATGGATGCTTTGCATGTGTACATTGTAGACACGGATGGTATCTTCGCCTATCTTCAGATCGGTATACATACAGCTGTTGTTCCCGCGGGTATTGAAATCGATATGCCCGCGATTTACAATCGGGTAGCTGCTGAACGTGGCCATGCCCCAGTGGTCTGTTCCGCGGAGGGTAACCTGATATTCTACATGCGAATATTTTGCGTGCTGGAATTTGACCAGTGTATCGAGGTTGCGAAAATGACCTTTGTCGGAATTGAAAAACTCCTGCATACAGATAATATCGGCAGATTCAGATTTGATCAGGTCAAAAATCTTGCTCCTGGTTTCGAGGTTGTGCGACCAGTTATATAAATCAAACAGTTTTGTATTGAAACTCATGATCTTGAGTTTGTGTTTGGCATTCGCAAATGCCAGAGGCGCCGGACGTACGTTTATCTGTACATACCCATTCAGGATCTGTATACCCAGGAGGATGGTCCCGAGCGAATACAGGAACTTCATCTTCCAGCGCAACAACCAGTATACCACAAACAAGACATTGATCAGGACTAACAGGGGATAGGAAATGCCAAAAAAAGCGAGGGGCCAGAATACATGCGGACTGATATGCGGGGCCAGGTATGAAAACAGAAGCATGGCAATGGCAACATAGTTCAGCCACAACAGGATTTCATCCAGGAAGAATTTTCTTCGCTTCCTGGGAGGAACCATCTGGGGCGGCTGTTCTGTACGCGGCTGTTGCTCTTCCGTCAACTCCATCAGTTCTTGCGGCTTGAATTAAACAAAAAATCTTTTTCTTCCTTGCTCAGGCTTTCGTAGCCAGCACGCGAGATCTTGTCGAGGATCTCGTTGATTCGGCGCTGGTCGGTTACCTTGGTCTCGTTATAGACCGCATCCGATACGGGCCGTTTGTAAGCCACCTTTACATGGCTCCGGGGCTTGAACCTGAACACCGAAAGCAGGGAATCGAGGATGCCGGTAAGCCCGCGGGTGAGGTCGTTATTTTTACGGTATTGCAGGGCATAGATCAGGCCAAAGGCGGCGCCCCCAATATGCGCAATCTTACCCCCGGTATTGCTCGAAAGGTCGAGCAAGCTGTTGAGTACAAAGGCCGTGAGGGCAATGTATTTAAGCCTGACAGGGCCTAAAAAAAACACATTCATCATCAGATTGGGTGCGTATACCGCTGTGGCAACAACCACGGCCATGACCCCTGCCGAGGCCCCCAGCATAGGGCCGGAGAGGTAAGGATTTGGAAAAACATTGGCGATAAGCAGGAACAAAAGCCCCCCTGCCAGACCGCCCAATACAAAAACAGCCACCAGTCGTTTGCTTCCCATGAACTCGGCAAAGATGCTGCCGATGGAATACAGCCAGATCATATTAAAGAAAATGTGAAAGAACTCTTTGTGCAGGAACATATAGGTAAAGAGGGTCCAGAAATGTTCCATAAAACCGGTGGAGGAGGAGGGGAGCATCAGGAACCCTTCAACTTCTACAGGTGAACCGGCTATTTTGAGGATGGCATCAACTATGTTCACAATCAGAAAAATGATGACATTCACCAGGATCAACCGGTTCAGGCCATTGTGTTTGAGTTTGAATGTATTCCGTAGATCGTCTATAATTGACATAATGCGTGCTTGCTGATTAGATAAATTGACTTTTTAATAAAAGAACTTGCGGTTTTTTTGCCAGAGCTTGATGAGCACGAAACCAAAGAGCATGCCACCGAGGTGGGCAAAATGGGCGATATTGTCGCCCTGGGTTTGTGCCACTCCAGAGAAAAGTTCAACGGCCCCATAGATAATAACAAATATCTTGGCCTTGATCGGTATCGGGAAAAACAGGATCATCAGCTCGGTATTCGGGAACAGCATTCCAAAAGCCAGAAGGAGTCCAAATACAGCGCCCGAGGCGCCTACGGTAGTAATGTCGGCCATATCCATGCGCAGCTTGCTCAGATCGTTCGCAGCAGCCGTCAGAATTCCGTTTTGTTGAGGAATTTTTTTTAACTCATCAAACATCTCCCGAATGCCGGTGCCGGTGTAATACTTTGACATCCATTTCAGATAGCCTTCGGCATCCGGATTGGCGATGACCGCATCGAGTGCGTGTATCTGATAACCGGTATACAGTGTTTGAATGAGTGCGGCTCCTAAGCCGGTTACGATATAAAAAATCAGAAACCGTTTAGGCCCCCAGTAGTTCTCCAGCACACTGCCAAACATCCAGACGGCATACATATTGAAAAAGATATGCATAATGCCACCTTCTGATATTTTGGCATGCATAAACATATAGGTCAGAAACTGATACCACTCAAACTTCGACGAAGTTGGGTAGTGTAATCCAAGACGTTCGTTCAGATCGATGTTGTACCTGGCGCCGAATGCGGCAGTAGCCAGAAACAGGATCCCGTTAATGATAAGTATATTCTTGACCACCGGTGGAAGAATGCTGAACCCCGTAGGGCGATAATTTTGCTGGTAACTCAATTCAGTACAGTTTTATTCGTTTTCTGATTTGTATGATTTATTCTTTGTGTGATAGCACGCAGATTAGTATGATGGTTATGATAAATGATGATCTTACTAAATCATAACGGCCATAAAGATCTGCGTTCCATCAAGCCAACGCATCACGATCATTTCTTAAACTTCCGCTCCAGCTCATCCAAACCATAGGTAAGCAAGGTCGGCCGCCCGTCGGGAGTGGCATAAGGCATGGAGCAGGCAAAAAGACTGTCGATCATAGCGCTCATTTCTTCTTCCGAAAGTTTGCGTCCGCTTTTTACCGAAGCATTGCGGGCCATGGCACGGGCAATACTGTCGGCGGGGTTGAGCCTGAACTCATGCTGCCGGTGTTTGGATTCCTCGATCAGGGCTTCCAAAACGGAGGCTATGTTCAGGTCCTGCATCTCTACCGGTACCCCGTTTATGGCAATGGTGTTCAGGCCAAATTCGCTGATGTCAAAACCAATCAGGGTAAGATCTGGCAATAGCTCCCTGATGGTGACCATATCTCCACCCGAAAGCTCAATGCTTTCGGGAAACAGGGTCTTTTGTGAAAAGCATTTCTTTTCGCGCATAAACCCCGTAAACCGTTCGTACAAAATACGCTCATGGGCGCTTTGCTGATCGATCAGAACGAATCCCGATTTGATCGGAGCCAGGATATAACGGTTGTGTAACTGAACCGGTTTGCTTGTGGTTTCAGAAGCGGGATCGGTATCCCATTTTGTATTCAGGGTCTGCTGTTCTTCAGAAGGATCGTCGGCATGAGCTGTTTTTCCGGTTTCATTGAGCAGCTCCAGCTGGTTATAAGCATGGCGGGAATAGTTCTGGCCCCAGTCCATGTTTTTCAGGTAATCTGTTTTGGGTGTATCGTTTCCTTTGCGTTCATTCGAAAAAGGATTGAAGTTGGTGTCAACCGTGATGCCGGGCTGGACCACCGTTTCGCCTTTGGTGCGGAGTGGGATTTCTATGCCCATCTCCTGTTCAAAATCGAGGGAAGGCGAGATGTTGTTCTGCCCCAATGATTTTTTTACGGAAGAACGGAGGATGGCATAGATGGAGCGGTCGTCCTCGAACTTCACTTCGGTCTTGGTTGGGTGTATGTTTACATCAATTGTCCGTGGATCTACTTCCAAAAAAATGAAATAGGAAGGAAAAGCTTCTTTGGGCAGCAGCTCGCTATAGGCCGATTGCACGGCATGGTGCAGATAGGCATTGCGAATAAAGCGTTTGTTCAGGAAGAAGAACTGTTCGCCCCGGCTGCGTTTGGCAAACTCGGGTTTTCCGATGAAACCGCTCAACACCAGGATATTGGTATGTTCATCGAGGGGGGCCAGGCGGGTGTTGTAGGGGTTGCCAAACAAGGCCACGATACGCTGGCGTTGGTTTGTTTTTGAAAGATTGAATACTTCGGCCCCGTTGTGGTGTAAGGAAAAAGCTACCTCGGGATGTGCCAGGGCCACACGCTCAAACTCGTCGATGATATGACGGAACTCCACCGCTTCAGACTTGAGGAAATTACGTCGTGCGGGTACGTTGAAGAATAGGTTTTTGACGGCAATGCTCGTGCCCACCGGGCAGCTACAGCTTTCCTGAAGTTTCACCTCCCCGCCCTCGATCTGGATAACGGTTCCCAGCTCCTGATCGGCTTTGCGTGTCTTCATCTCAACCTGGGCGATGGCAGCTATGGAAGCCAGGGCTTCGCCCCGGAAGCCTTTGGTGGTCAGGGCAAACAAATCATCGGCCGTATTGATCTTGGAAGTGGCATGGCGTTCAAAACTCATGCGTGCATCGGTGATGCTCATGCCCAGCCCATTGTCTATCACCTGGATAAGTGTTTTACCCGCATCTTTCACGATGAGCTTCACCAATCCGGCTCCGGCATCGATGGCATTTTCAAGCAATTCTTTGACAGCCGAAGCCGGGCGCTGAACTACTTCGCCTGCCGCAATCTGATTCGCCACCGAATCGGGTAAAAGCCGGATGATATCTGGCATAAGTCTGTTCTTTTCCCCGTTTTTTTGGGAATCCAAAGGTACTATTTATACCGAATCACCTTTAATCCGCAATATTCATTCGGAATCGGCCTTCCCGCTCAAAAGGCTGACAGCACATGCACCCAGCGGGATAACCCGTCTCCCGATGTCTATCGTGACTATCGGGACATACACACAAGGCTTAACGCACGTTGCATTAGCTTGTTACACGGCTAATGCAAAATCCTGGTTTAACAGGGAAAGGCAAGGTTTGGCAGCAAATCTGTCTTATCCATCTAAGCTGATCTTCTCACCGGGGTGAAGTGCCTATATCGTGGGGCCGAACGTTCTCACATCTCAGAGAAAACATTAAATTTGCCCGGGTTTAGGATAAACCCATTTTGTGTATTAGATGGCTTGTGCGCTAATGCCCGTCCAGACCGGTTAACGATGTGCTTTGCCGCCCGGCCGGGCGGGCATAGTGCGTCAGCCAAGGCGGGTGGTAAATGGGTTATACTGCCACATCAAAGTGTGGATGGCCTTTTCGAGCTATCGCCATTTCCGAAGGCAATCAGGTATGGGAAGAATAATGGCTATTGATTACGGAACCAAACGGGTAGGGATAGCAGTTACCGACCCGTTGCAGATGATAGCCTGTGGATTGACTACCGTTCATTCGAAAGATGTCCTGGTTTTTTTGAAAGATTACTTTGCCAGAGAAACGGTCGATACCGTGGTGGTGGGCGAACCCAAACAGATGGATAACACTCCGAGCCAATCGGCGATACATGTCGAAGGCTTTATACGTTTGCTGAAAAAGACATTTCCTGAAAAGAAACTGGAAAGGGTGGATGAACGATTCACCTCCAAAATGGCTTTTCAGACCATGATCGACAGTGGTTTGAAGAAAAAAGCCCGTCAGAACAAAGAACTGGTGGATGAGATCAGCGCCACGATTATATTACAGTCGTTCATGGAACGGCAGACAGGGAAATAGCCGCCTGTTTGTTAAGGATGCAAAAGTTGTTGAATTTTAGTTTAAAGACTCAATATTGAAGAGAATATGATATTACCCATTGTCGCTTTTGGCGATCCGGTGCTAAAAAAGGTTGGTGCAGAAATCAGGAAAAACCATCCTGGTTTGGAGCAGCTCATAGCCGATATGTTTGAGACCATGTATGCCGCCAAAGGTGTTGGTCTGGCTGCGCCCCAGGTAGGACACTCCCTTCGGCTGTTCGTGATCGATGCATTGCCCTTTGCAGATGAGGATGATGAGTCTGAAATGACAAAGAAAGAAATCAAATTTCTGAAATCGTTCAAACGCGTATTTATCAATGCCCGGATTCAGGATGAATGGGGAGAAGAATGGAAATTCAACGAAGGCTGTCTGAGCATCCCCAAAGTACGCGAAGATATTTTCCGTCTTCCTGAAATAGAAATTCAATATCAGGACGAGACTTTTGCAAGCCATACAGAGACATTCACCGGTATGGCAGCCCGTATCATCCAGCACGAGTATGATCATACCGAAGGCATCCTGTTCACAGATCGGATCAGTCAGCTTCGAAAACGCCTGGTAAAAGGAAAACTCCTGGACATCAGCAAGGGCAAGGTAAAGACCGAGTACAAAATGAAGTTTCCCTCGAAATAATTTTGGAATTGGGATTTAATGTACGATTCTGAATTTATGTGTGTATTATTTTTGATTCCTCTTTCAAAATATTTAATTTTTACCTACTAAAATCCCATATGCCTAATGTATCATCTCTTGAAAATACATATCTTCTCAATCGCAGCTCTGGCGCTGATGCTGACTACCTCGTGCGGCACAGGCAACTCGCCAAAAACTCAGAAACAACGCGAAGACAGCATCCGTCAGGCCGGGCAGAATTCGAAACCCCTGAAGGAGCAGTATGCAGCCTCCATCCGCGAAGCTGAATCGAAAATGAAGGCCTCGGAGGCCACCGGTTTTGATGTGGTGATTGCCAACGCACTCATCAAGTCGTACCTCGATTATGCAAATGCATTTCCAACCGATACCCTTTCTGCCGATTACCTCTTTCGGTCGGGAGAGATCGCAACCAGCGGAGGAAATTATGATCAGGCCGTTGTACTGTATAAAAATGTGACCGACAAATATCCAAACTATAAATATTACGTCGAAGCCCTGTACGAACAAGCCATGATCTTCGATTCCAAGCTGCCCGGTCAAACCAGCAAGGCCAAAGAGCTTTACCACCGCATCATTGTTGAACATCCCGGCAATAAACTGGCTGCCGATGCACAAACGGCAATCGACAATCTAGGCAAAACAGACGAAGAACTGGTGAGAGAGTTCGAAAAAAAGAACCATGTTAAGTAAGCCTGATGGCATCGTCCTGTAAATTCAATGTCCGCGTTTACGGCATCTGTATAAACCACCAACAGGAAATCCTCCTGGCCGACGAACGGATTCATGGCATGTACATCACCAAACTACCTGGAGGTGGTTTGGAGTTTGGCGAAGGAACCATAGACTGTCTGAAACGGGAGTTTATAGAAGAGTGCGGACAGGCTGTTAAAGTAATCTGTCATTTCTATACCACCGATTTCTTTGTTCCCTCGGCATTTAACCCCGAAAGCCAGGTGATTAGCATTTACTATCTGGTTGAATTCGAAGAAACTCCGCGTTTTGAAACAAAACAACAGCAATTCGACTTTCTCCCAGGATCCGGTGATGTTTTTGTTTTTCGTTGGGTTCCGTTAAATCAGCTTACTTCAGCAACGTTTACTTTTCCGATTGATAAACGGGTGGCGGAGCTTCTGCTGGATTTCCCGCTCTGGTTCTGAAATTTGTTGAAGCCTTATTTCTTTCCTCACCTGCTAGCAGGCGTTTCACTACCGGTCTTGTGTATTTCAGAATCGGGTTAAGCCCCACTTCAGTCAACCACATCAGAACGGTATGTTCTTGACATTGAAGCATCTATAGGGCATCTCTAATAACCCCATCCAAACATGCCCTCTCCTTGGGAGAGGGGTAGGGAGAGATCAAAAAAGCGGGGTTATTAGAGATGCCCTATAATCAACCATTGCTCAAGGCACCAAACCGTCCATCAACTAAACAGCCCTGCTTTTCAGATTCCTGTACCTTTGGGTTGCACGAATAAAAGGGTGGATCTCGATCTCCCGGCCTTTCGCAGAAACAAAGGCATTGATACTTTCTATACTAACTTAATGATTGTCAGATGAAAACCATTAGCTCTACCTTCCTGGTTCTGAGTTTGCTGTCGGCCCAATTTGCTGCCGGACAAACCAAAGAAATGCCTAAACCCGCAGCCGATACATCCCCGCTCAGCACGGGCACATTCAACGGTTTGAACCTGCGTAATGTTGGCCCTGCTGTGACTTCGGGGCGAATCCTGGATATAGCCGTAAACCCTAAAAACAAAAGCGAATATTACCTGGCAACTGCGGGAGGCGGGGTGTGGAAAACGATGAATGCCGGTGTCACCTTCACTCCTTTATTCGATACCGAAGGTTCTTTTTCCATTGGCTGTATCAGCATCGATCCTTCTAACCCCCATGTGGTTTGGGTAGGCAGCGGAGAGAACAACAACCAGCGTAGTGTATCTTACGGGGATGGAGTCTACAAATCAGAAGACGGAGGAAAATCATTTAAAAACGTGGGTCTTAAAAACTCCGAGCATATCGGGCAGATTGCCATCGATCCGAAAAATTCTGACATTGTATACGTAGCTGCTTATGGGCCGCTTTGGTCTGCGGGCGGTGATCGTGGCATCTATAAAACCACGGATGGAGGAAAAACCTGGAAACAGATACTTACGGTAAGCGAAAACACGGGTTTTAACGAGGTACATCTCGACCCCCGCAACCCTGACGTACTGTATGCCTGCGCACATCAGCGCCGCCGTCATGAATGGACTTATATCAGCGGGGGCCCCGAATCGGCTGTTTACAAAAGCGCCGATGCCGGAGCAACATGGAACAAAATTGTAAGCGGTCTTCCGGCCGAAGACCTGGGCCGTATCGGCTTGGCTATATCTCCGGTGAACCCCGATTATATCTATGCCGTGGTTGAAACGGCAGGCGACAAAGGGGGCATCTTTCTATCCACCGATCGTGGAGCCAGCTGGGAACGACGTAACCCGATGTATACCGCCGGGAATTATTATTGTAAAATTGTGGCCGATCCGGTCAATCTCAGCCGTGTCTATGTCCTGAACACCATAAACATGGTTTCGAACGATGGAGGAAAAAATTTTACCACGCTTGGCGAGAAAGACAAACACGTGGATAACCACGCCCTTTGGATAGATCCCAAAGATGCACGTCACTACCTGGATGGCTGCGATGGAGGTTTATATGAGAGCTTTGACGCTGCCGAAAACTGGGCCTACAAAGCCAATCTGCCTGTTACACAGTTCTACCGCGTGGCATTAGACAATGCCGCCCCTTTCTATAATATTTATGGAGGAACCCAGGACAACAACAGCCTGGGCGGGCCTTCACGCACACTCAGCTCATCGGGCATCATCAATGCCGATTGGTTTGTGACAACCGGAGGCGATGGTTTTGAATCGCAGGTCGACCCCCAGGATCCGGATATTGTTTATGCCCAAAGCCAGTACGGAGGCCTCGTTCGTTTTGACCGTAAGAGCGGTGAACAGACCGATATCAAACCCATGGAAGGCACTGGCGAAGAACCCCTGCGCTGGAACTGGGATGCTCCGTTACAGGTAAGCAATCATTCACACTCCCGTCTGTATTTTGGTTCCAATAAATTGTTTCGCACCGATGATTATGGAAATAATTGGAAAGCAATCAGCCCCGATCTTACCCGCCAGATAGACCGCAATAAACTTCCGGTCATGGGCAAGGTATGGAGCATGGATGCAGTGGCAAAGAACCAAAGCACCTCGATGTACGGAAATATCCTGGCCTTTAGTGAATCGCCCTTGAAGGAAGATCTTTTGTTTGTGGGAACAGACGATGGCCTTATTCAAGTAACCTCCGATGGAGGAAAGAACTGGACCAAGATCGATAAGTTTACCGGAGTGCCCGAGCACGCAGATGTTTGTTTCCTGCTTGCCTCCCAGCATAAAGACAATGTGGTATATGCCGCATTCAATAATCACAACATGGGCGATTTTAAGCCCTATCTCCTCAAAAGCCAGGATGGAGGAAAGACCTGGGCAAGCATTACCGCCAACCTGCCCGAACGTGGCTCTGTATGCAGTATTGCCGAAGACAATCTAAACCCCGAGCTGTTGTTTGCAGGTACCGAGTTTGGTCTTTTCTTTACGATAGACGGGGGAAAGAAATGGATACAGCTCAAAGGTGGGCTACCCACTGTGCCTGTGAAAGACATTGCCATACAAAAACGTGAAAATGATCTGGTCATCGCAACCTTTGGCCGTGGTTTCTTTGTGTTGGATGATTACAGTCCGCTCCGCACGGTTTCTGCTGCAACACTCGACAAGCCTGCTTTTATTTTCCCGATAAAAGATGCGCTGATGTTCAACCCTTCGGCTCCGTATGGTCATCGTAGAAAAGCCTTCCAGGGCGAAACTTTTTACACGGCCGAAAACCCTCCTGTAGGGGCGGTGTTTACTTACTATCTGAAAGACAAGCTCAGAAGCCTGAAAGAAAAACGCAGCGAGCTGGAGAAAGAAAAAATAAAGAAAGGCGAGCCTGTTGATTATCCGCCTCTCGATGCCCTGCATGCCGAGGATAACGAAACCGCTCCGTACCTGGTCTTTACCGTTACCGACGAAGCCGGAAATGTAGTGCGCCGTTTGAAGACCGATGCCAGCAAGGGCATCAACCGCATTGTATGGAATTTCAGGTACCCTACAACCAGCCCTGCCACAAACCCCGAAATAGACATGAGCAATCCATACGCCGAGGCCGACGAAGGGCCGATGGTTGTTCCCGGCACCTACAAGGTATCTCTTTCAAAATTCGAGGGTGGCATATTCACTGAGCTGGTAGGCCCTCAGACATTCAAGACCCAGGCGCTGAACTTTTCGGTCATGCCAGCAACCGATAAAAATGCCGTGCTTGCATTCGATAAAAAGGTGGCCGAGCTGAAACGTGCGTTCGACGGAGCCGCCAATTATATGGGAGAAATGAACAACCGGGTGAGCAAGATCAACAAAGCCATTCTCAATTCGATCAATACCAAACTCGAAGTAAGCGCTGATGTCACAAAGATCGACGCACAACTAAAAATCCTGGCCATCAAGGCCGAAGGCGATAAGAGCCTCGCCAAACGCGAATTCCCTACAGTCCCATCACTCGACACCCGTATCGAAACAATTGTTTATAGTACGTGGAATATGAGTTGTGAACCTACCGGCATCTGCAAGAATTCATACGAATCAGCCAAGACCGATTTCAGCGTCTTTCTTTCCGATCTGAAAACCCTGAACGGTCAGCTCGAAAAAATTGAAGCACAGCTGGAGCTGAACAAGGCGCCATATACACCGGGAAGATTCCCGGAATGGAAAGCGGAATAATGATTTATGCTTAACGTTTAATTCCCTGTTTGCTGAACTTCACAGCAGCGGAGGTGCTGAATGTCTGTAGAAAGCATTGAACAAGTACGGTATTCAAAGAATGTCCAGCTCCTACGGAGCTGGACTTATACTGCATGAACTGTACCGGTTTTAATTGTAATAAGGGCATCTCTAATACCCCCTTCCAAACATTCCCTCTCCACCTGCGGCGGAGAGGGTCAGGGAGAGGTCAAGAAAACGGGGTTATTAGAGATGCACATAATGTATTTATTGCCTCATTGGCCCTGTGTAACGCATACACGGTATCCCATTCGTTTCACAAGGGAAATAAAAGTTAATCTGCAGATCGGTCTGGTCGGCAGCCTTCACCTCAAAACTAAGCTGACATTTTGCCCACCACTGTTGCAGACAACTTTCATCCAGCTCCATGTAGTTTGTTTTCTTCTTTCTGAAATTATCGAGGTCGAGTTTGCTTACTTGTTCTTTTTCGACGATGCAGTAAGTGCCGCTGGGTAACTGGAGCCTGAAATGTCCGGCGCTGTCGGCCACTAGTTCGCGTATTACCTGAGTCGATGCCGTGTTTTCAGAACCGGTTTTGATGTACAGCTTTTTTCCGGGCAGGGCCCTTGGGGTGCGGAGTTCTTTGAGTTGGCTGTCGGGTGGACGAATACCTCCGCAATAGGCGTGGGTTTGGGTGATGCTGCCCGATACCGTATAGAGTGGGCCCGCATCTTGGGCTGCTTTTTGCGAACAGGCCGGAAGGATGGATACAAAGAACAGGGAAAACAGGATTTTTAAGGAGATGTTGATGGGTTCAGGCATTTGTGTGCTATTTTGAGTGAAGTTACAGCAATTTATACCCTTTCTTTGTCACGGATAGGATTTTTAATCAATCATCGACCCAGAACGTAGTATGCCGATGGGGCTGATCTTATTCTCCCATTCTTTGGGTATTAGCCTGTAATAGCGTAAAAACCAGTTCGGTTTGGCGCTTTTCCTAAAAAACAGGAAAATTATTTGTCTGCTAAAATGGAGCTTCCATCCGGAAAAAGAATCACTCCGTCTTCATTCTTTTGTTTTCAAGGAATATGTTAGTACTTAATACAAATCATCAAGTCGAAATTACGAATTAAAGATCTATTTTTGATTCTGGCTTAGAATTGAAAAACGAATCAGCATGGCCCAGCGGAATGAATCAGACGTGCTTTGCGAAGTGATAGACAATACACGCGAGCTGACGCTTTATTACCTGACCAAACTTAAAGGAATTGATATCTACAAAACCTTTACCGCGGGTAACCAGCAATTCAATAGCGCATTCTGGATTATTTGTCACCTGGCCTGGGCACAGGATTATTTATTGTTGAAGGCAACGGCGGGACCTGATCTGAAGATAGGCTGGTTGAAAAAATTCGGGATCGGCACATCGCTCCCCCCGCGTGAAGAATGTCCGCCTGTTGCCGAAGTACTCGAAGCGTTACAGAAAATCCATTTGGCTGCAGTGCAGCACCTCAAGACGCTTGTCGGGGATGAGCTCAGCGAGTCAAACCTCATCGAGTTGAAGTTTGGGGATGACCGGAGCAAACGGGTGTGCATACAGCATTGCATCCGTCACGAAGGGGTACACATGGGGCAGTTGAGCTGGCTCATCAAGATGCATGGAGTGAAATAACACAGGGTCTGTGCATTGCTCTGGCGCCCGAATGCTGTTGAAGGATAAAAAAAGGAATCAACACCTGTGTTTGAGCCGGATTCAATCCCTGTTCCAGACACAACCCAATTGCTTCCCTGCAAGGGCAAGCCCCAAAGATGAAAAAAGTATTGGCTGACTTACGTACTACCGTAAACCGTCTTGGAAAAGACCGCACTGCGGTGGCCGTTTCCAAAAAGGCCATTCTCCAAAAGCTTACCAAGCTCGAAAAAGAACATCTTCATGATCAGAAAGTCCAGCAGCGTGATTTGTTGAGGATGGATGAATTACTGCAGGTGGTCAGTGGTTTATCTGCTTCGGGTTCACTGCCAAAGGCAAAGACCGGCCCGCGACATGATCAGCTCGATCAGATGGCTGAGGCGATCAACACCCTGGGCGGGGAATTGAAAAACTCGTCGGTGACACTTGCCGAGAAAGAAGCCCTGCTGAAGGAAGTGCATCACCGGGTGAAAAACAATCTGCAGATCATCACCAGTTTGCTCCAGCTGCAATCTGCCACGATCAAGGACCTGGAAGCCAACCAGAAATTTACCGAAAGCTGCAACCGAATCCGCACCATGGCCATGGTGCACGACCGGCTTTATATGAGTAACGACTTTTCGAAGATAGACATAGCCGAGTACATGCGCGGGTTGATCAAATTTCTTTGTTCCAGCTATTCCATCTCTCAGAAAAAGATAGGGCTCGATTTGTCGATCGATATAGACTATGGCATGTTTGCGATCGATGATGCAATTCCGCTTGGTTTAATACTGAACGAACTGGTTGCCAACAGTTGCAAGTATGCATTCACCGATTCTAAAAAACCGAAGATCACCATTGTCTTTCAGGAAACGCTTACAAAAACGGGAGATCATACCTTTAATCTGGAGGTAAGCGACAATGGCTGTGGCCTTCCCAACGGCATGGATATCAACCAGTCAAACAGCCTGGGGCTTCAGTTGGTAGTTCTTCTTACCGAGCAACTGGGTGGCACCATCAAGCTTAGAAAACAAAAAGGCGCTTCGTTCCGCATCCGTTTCAAAAACAAACACTGTCTTAAAAAAGGGTAGGATTTAGGAATTAACAGAGTTGCCCTGGTATGGAAATTCCAGATCACTAATTTCGGTCTCTCACCACTAAAATCCCAAATCCCAATTCCTATATCCCCAGCAAAGGGAACAATTCTTCCATTTTCATCTCTTTCACCGTACCCGGAATCAGGGCCGAAGCAGTTACCTTGCCCATGCTCTCGCGGATGAGCCGGAGTGTGGGGAACCCGGTACTGGCAGTCATTTTACGAACCTGGTGGTTCTTGCCTTCGGTAAGCGTAAGCCGCAACCATGAAGTTGGGATGTGTTTGCGGAACCGAACCGGCGGAACCCGCTGACGGATCCAGGACGGTTCACTGATAATCTCTGCTTTTGCCGGAAGTGTACGGTGAGAACGGTCTTTAACCGTAATGGTCATCCCTTCTTCCAGCTCTTCGGCGGCCCCGGGAGTGATGGCTCCGTCGACCTGCACAATATAGCTTCGCTCATGCCCGTGAGAAGGTTCGAGGAGCAGGTTGTTGAGTTTTTTGTCGTTCGTAAGCAGCAGGAGCCCTTCGCTTTCGGCATCCAGACGGCCTACCGGATAGACATCTTTCGGGAAATGAAAGTTCAGATCGGCAAGTGTCGGTTTTCCTCCACGTTCGGCGCTAAACTGGCTGAGCATGAGATAGGGTTTATACAGTATCAGGTAGCGGTGGCGTTCCATACGTGGTTGGGTAAATAGAAAGCCAAAGATCAGGAATTATACCGAAGGGGGCCATCCTTATTTTCAGTTCTTTCGGTTTGCCTTACCCCACGCCTGAAAACATACAGAACCGTTATGCATTGGCCAGGACAGCCAGCAGATTTTCAAGCTCTTTTACCTTGGCCGGATATCCCAGCTTTTCATAGGCCAGGATCAGATTTCGGAACACGCGTTTGATGATGCTCACATTGGGGCAGGGCTCATAATAGGTCTGTTCAAAAGGCAATTTCAGCTGTTTCAGGAATGCATCAATTTCCTTGCTGCTGAATACAGCCCCCTTGCTGAAGGGATTGATATAGAACAACACTTTGTTATGGCTCTCGCCATAGACCGGAAACTGGCTTTCTTCATCCACATAGGCAAGCACAAAATGTTCGGGCAGGTTTACGCCGTAGATGGGTATGCCCAGATCCTGGGCAATGGTGAGGTAGAGTATCGACAACGAGAGCGGGTTTCCTTTTTTTGATTCCAGCACATTGTTGATGTATGAATTCTGGGGGGCATGGTAGTTTGTGGTATTGCCCCCAAACCCGTGTACCTCAAAAAGGATGTGGTTGATGACCCTGACCTTTTCGAGCGCTGTTAGGTTGTTGTTGAGTTCCAGCCACACATCCTGTTTGATCTGATCAATCTGTTTGGCTATTTTTTTTTCGTCCAGATCGGGGTATTGGTAACGGGCCACAAGCAGGATACCGGTCAATAAATTTTGATTTTCGCTGCGGGCCCAGCTCAGCAGGAGTGATTCAATCGAATCGAACTGGATTTTATGAATAATGTTCTCGATTCGGTTTTGGAGGATGGGGTCGAACGAATTTTCCCAGGCATGTTCAAGCAAGGGGATGACATTATGCCCCAGCGAAAGCAGCTTCGCCTGAATTTCTGAAAAGACATGCTCATCAGGATCATCAAGCAGACTAATAAGTGCGTTTAATTCTTGTTCTTTGAGCATATTCGTGCTTTCATCACAAATTAAACGGTTTTCGCCTTATTTTGTTTCCTGCCGGGGTCAAAGATTTCAACATTATGCTGTCAGCCTGCTGAGTACCAGCTCTATCATTTTATCTACCGTAACCTTATAATCCTTGCTATAGGTGCCTGCCAGGCGGTTTGCGATAATAGAACAAAGGGTGCAGGCTTCATGCCCCAGATGTTTGGAGAGCCCGTATAAAGCCGATGTTTCCATCTCAAAATTGGTGATCCGTTCGCCCTCAAAGCTAAAGGATGTGAAGCGTTCATTGAGCCCCGGAACAGCAACCGGTATGCGAAGAACCCGTCCCTGCGGCCCATAGAACCCGGGAGCTGTGGCGGTGATGCCTGTTTTTAAGCCTTTGCCCAAAAGCCCGAGAAGGCGGTCTGATGCTTTTACAATGTAAGGGTAGGGGAGGCCTTCCTTCCAACCGGTATGACGCATAAAGGCTTCGGCAATCCGGGGCTCATCAATCTTTGGCAGATCGCCGTAATAGTTCATCAGACCATCCATTCCCAGACCGTATTTGGAGGCCAGGATACTGTCGGTATCTATATCGGCCTGAAGTGATCCCGAAGTGCCAAGCCTGACCAGGCTGAGCGATTTATGGGTTTGTTTTACCCGGCGTGTCTTCAGATCGATGTTCATCAGCGCATCGAGCTCGTTTACCACAATGTCGATATTGTCGGTTCCAATGCCTGTGGATAACACACTGATTCTCTTCTTGTTGAAATACCCGGTATGGGTTATGAACTCCCGGTTGGCCACCTGATGTTCGATGGAGGTAAAGTGTTTGGAAACGCTGTTTACCCTGCCTGGATCGCCTACGAGGATGACAATGTCGGCCAGTTGTTCGGGGTGAAGCTTGAGGTGAAAGATGCTCCCATCGGGGTTAATGATGAGTTCAGAATCCGGAATTTCGCGGTTTGTCATACCTAAGGATTAAATATACTTTGATTTGAGGGTCAGAAACTTTATTATTGTGGTTCAATTCTGGTACAGGCTTCAACCATTTTTCAGTGCAAATTAAAGTAAATTCGGGCATTGTACCGAAAGAACAAGGAGAATAAGTACAGGCCCCGTTGGTATAAGCAGTTCTCCCGCTGTAGAAGCGGGACAGGTAATCCACTTTCGCGGATGATTCTGACAGCTGTGCGGGATCTGACAGTAGCTACGAACTGGTATACGTGACGAAGGATTTTTAATTAATCAAATTATGATAAAGATTAATTCGTATAAAGTACTGATAGCGGTTGATTTCGAGGAACAATCGCTCCTGGCCCTGGCGACAGGGGTAGCGTTTGCAAAGGCTATTTCGGCCGAAATTACGGTGCTGCATGTTATCGACGACAGCGGCCTGATCGGGAAACATCTTACCGAAGCCCAGTTTGCAGAAATTAAAAAAGATGCCGACACCCGCTTGCAGGAGTGTGTCAAGCCGTTTGCTCAGGCCAAAACCAGGAAATTTATCGGCGCCACGCTTACCCTTCGGGGCAAGGTGTACGAAAAAATACTTGAACATGCCGCCGAAATGCATGCTTCTGTCATCATTCTGGGGTGCCGGAACGCTGCCCAGGGAGGCCATCAGTTTATCGGTTCCAACAGCCTGCATATTATCCGTTCATCGCCCAATGCGGTATTGACCATCAAACGAAAACCACATCGTCCAACATGCGGCACCATCATCCTGCCTCTTGACCTCACCAAGGAAACCAGGGAAAAGGTGGCCCGTGCCATCGAAATTGCAGTAGGGCAGAAGGCATGCGTACGTGTCATCTCGGTTGCGTTTACAAAAGATGAGTTTGTGGTAAACAGGCTGACCCGTCAGCTGGCCCAGATAAAAGCCGAATTCGAAAAAGCTTCGGTGGAGTGTACCAGCGAGATTATCAAAGGCGTAAAAGACGAAGAGAACCTGGCCGAATGTATTGTAGACTATGCCGAAAAGGAAGATGGCGACCTCCTCCTCCTCATGACTCAGCAGGAAACCGATGCAACCGCCTGTTTTATCGGTTCGGCTGCTCAGGAAATGATACTCCGGGCCGACATGCCGGTGCTCAGCATTATACCACTTTCTGTTCGAAAACGGGCAAAGGCCGGGATGAGGAAGAAATGACCCGGATGGTTGAGTCCATGCGGGGCTGTCGCCCAAAATGAGCATTGTCATAACCCGTCAGGAGAAAGATCAGGAGGACGGTTTAAAAAGCAGAATAAATTCGAATCATCAAATACAGTATACAACAACTCAACAATCATCTTATGAAAACCTTTCACATCGAAAAAATCCTCATCCCGACCGATTTCTCTGAAACAGGGCTTCTGGCAATCGAGCATGGCGCCTTCATGGCCCGGTTGTTCAAGGCCGAACTGCATTTACTGCATGTGCTCGAGGTTAATGAATATTCGTACGACATCCCTGAACCCATCCTGCGTCTTACCAACCTGGAAGCCTTACAGGGCATCGTAGCCAAAAAGATGGAGGAGATGACTGTCAGGATCAGGAAAGATTTCGGAATTACGCCTACCACCATGTCGACCACCGGAAAGATTGCATCCGAAATCGTAAACTACTGCGCTGAGCAAAAAATGAGTATCATCATTATGGGGACCCACGGGGCCAGTGGTTTTGAAGAATATTTTATCGGAAGTAATGCATATAAAGTAGTAAACCGCGCCCATTGCCCGGTTATCTCTGTCAGGACCCAATCTACCAAGGTAGGCTTTACCGATATCGTGGTGCCGATCGACAATAAATTCCATTCCCGCGAAAAGATCAATTATGCCGTTGAGCTGGCAAAACAGTATTCGGCACGTATTCATATCCTGGGCCTGCTCGAATCGCATGATGATCATGACGAAGAAAAATTCAATATCAAGCTCGATTCCGTAGAGGAGATCGTGAAGAAAGCAGGGCTTCCATACACACGCAAAGTGGTTGAAGGCGATAACCTGGCCAGGAGCGCCATGGAATATTCTGAAACCATCAAAGCCGATCTGATTGTGATCAATACCGATCAGGAGTCGAACCTCACCGGTATGTTCATCGGTCCGTTTGCAAAACAGATTGTGAACCACAGCAAGATACCGGTCATGAGCGTAAAGCCCCATGAAGGTCCGTTCGATTCTATTGATCTTACCGGTAACGCCAGGATTTACTAAGCAGATGCTTTCTGTTTTTTTTAGTGATTTATTCCAGGGATTTTTTCTGGGCAACCACGACTCACCCCCCGGCCCCCTCTCTGCAAGCAGAGAGGGGGAGCCTTTGTTTTTTTTTATTTAATGAATTCAATTGAATTCATTAAATGATTATTCCGGTGTTTTTTTTTGCATTTTTCTTCCGCGGTTTTCTTCCGCTCTCTGCAAGCAGAG
>Ga0206851_1085_pt1 | contig 28104 bp, 31 predicted proteins | sample Alteio_BWOrgCont_13_FD_152904 | JGI IMG/M metagenome (GOLD analysis project Ga0206851, IMG submission 152904) | Enriched cells from forest soil in Barre Woods Harvard Forest LTER site, Petersham, Massachusetts, United States -... | ecosystem: Environmental > Terrestrial > Soil > Temperate forest >... | reverse complement strand
CCAGTCGTTTGCTGCCGGAGAAATAGCGTTGGCCCAATCGCGCATGAAGTAAACGAACAAGGACGAGAGAAGGTTACGCACCACGATCTCGTTGCCAAAGTTTGGGGTCTCCACTTCGCGACGAAGCAGGCGCAGCGTGTCGCTCAGCGGTGAAAATCCGGCTTCCATTTCGACCCGGAGGGTCACGGCCTGTGGTAGCGCCCGCAGGGCGGGAAGCGCCAGGTGCCGGTCCAAATTGAAATGGCCGCAAATCAGCGTGACGGCTTTTGGGTCGGGGTCGACAACACCATTACGCTTAGCTAGGAACGTTTTCACTGGTACGGCTTTGCCCCGCGCCGAATGCGCCACTTCATGTGCGCCGCCACGCGGAAACATGAGCAGTTCACCAGCCTGCAATTCCATAGTTTCGGCGCCAGGCTGGCGTACGAAGGCACGTCCTTCCGCTACGAAATGGAACATCACACCACCGCCAGGTTCCACCGCATACCCCCATGGGCCTGCCACACGCGTGCGCACCAACACCAAGCCGTCAGCGCGAACGGCTTTTAACCAATCGTCCAACGCCTGCATGGCCGTATGTTAGCAAAAGTGAGACGAATTGCAATGTTATAGCGCCTTATGCGCATGGACTACCTTCCAAACGGCTGCTTCAATGAGGACAGGTAAAACTCAAAGGAGAGAGATTATGACAAGAGATCACATCCAAAACGTGCTCGTCACTATCTTCAAGAAAGTCTTCGACCAAGGGCAAGCCGACCTGATGCCGGGTCTCGTGTCCGGGCCATACATTCAACACAACCCGCTTTTCCCGAATTGGCTCGAGCCCATCATGGGCTACATCAAGAAGGCCGGGCGCATACCGTGCGAGGTCAAACGCGTCGCCATCGACGGCGATCTGGCTTTTGCACACGTGCGTTACTTGGACTGGGGAGGCAAGGAAACCGCCGGTGCCGACATCTTCCGTTTCGACGCTGACGGCAAGATCGTTGAGCACTGGGACGTGCTGCAGCCCATACCGAGCTCCTCGAACAACGCCAACACAATGTTCTAGTGGAATCACATGCCGCTTGAGCCAAGGGAACAACACGCCATGTCCGACTATGTCACTCTGTTGGTTTGCAGCTCGCATGCGGTGATGACCGTCACGCTATCCAACCCGCCGATCAGCCTTGAAACCGACGCGATGGTGACGGACATCGATAGCCTGGTCACGCTTCTCAAAGGCAACTGCGAGACGAAAGTCGTCGTCTTCCGCAGGGATACGCCCGGCTATTTGGACCACGCCCGGCTCTACGCTGACCTCGGTCGAGTGAATTCGGAGCTGACCCAAGAAAACAGCGATCGAAGGAAGGCTGAAGAAGCTCTCCGAGCTGGGGAACAACGTTGGCGTAAGCTGTTTGAGACCTCGGCGGTCGGCATTGCGTTAATTTCTGCAGACGGCCGCTACCTTTCGGCAAACTTGGCTCTCCAGAAAATGCTCGGCTACACAGAAGAGGAGCTTCAAAGCATCGACCCTTTGCAGTTGACCTGTGAAGGAGACTGTCCGGAAACCGAACCGATTCTACTAAAATCCATTGAACGACAGCGACGCGATTACCGGACCGAGAAACGCTACCGGCGCAAGGATGGGGATGTGATTTGGGCGGACGTCAGCAGTACCCTGGTCCCGGCTACCGGAGACACGCCAGCATTTTTCGCAGCTGTCGTCGTAGACATCACTGAGCACAAGCGGGCGGAAGAAGAACTGCGTCAAAAGGAAGTTTCCCTGCGTGAAGCACAAACCGAACTGGCTCATGTCAGCCGGGTGACGACCCTGGGAGAATTGTCGGCGTCCATTGCCCACGAAATCAATCAGCCGCTGATGGGCATCGTAACGAACGCCAATGCTAGCCTGCGCTGGCTGACAGTTGGATTGCCTAACTTCGAGGAAGCTTGTGAATCTATCAGGCGCATTATTCGCGATGGAAATCGAGCCAGCGATGTGGTCGCACGGATGCGAGGCCTTTTTAAAAAGGCGTGTTCGGCGAAGGAACGGTTAGATATTAACGATGCCATCGAAGAGGTTGTTATTCTTACACAGAGCGAGGCGCGGAGAAACAAGGTGGCAGTACGAATGGAACTGGCAGCTGACCTCCCCCCTGTAATGGGAGACCGAGTACAACTACAGCAGGTCGTAGTGAACCTGATCCTGAACGGTATCGAAGCGATGCACGCGGTGGAAGATCGTGAGCGATATCTGGTGATCAGGACCCAACGGAGCGAGAGTGATGAGGTCCGGGTTGCAGTCCAAGACTCAGGAATCGGCATTCATCCGCAGAATACCGAGCAACTATTTAACGCTTTCCATACTACCAAACCTGGCGGCTTGGGAATGGGTTTATCGATCAGTCGTTCCATTATTGAAAGTCACGGCGGCCGCCTCTGGGCCGCGTCGAACGATGGTCCCGGCGCAACCTTTCAGTTTGATATCGGTGCTTGTCACTGGCGGTCGCACCATGGCCTATGACCTGGAAACCTGCCATGACCAAGCCCTGTCTTTAGCCTTGGAACGCTACTGGGGCGATTACAGCCTGTAACATCCAAGTCTCAGATTTTTCGAACCGAGCAGCCGTTACTAACGCCAGTATTCCGGAGCATACATATGAGCAGTTATTCGCACGAAACAGCACCTACCCGATTCGTTGAAACCGAGGGCATTCGATTCGCCTATCGCCGATTCGGTAGAAGCGGAGGTCCTCCGCTGCTTTTTCTTCAACACTTCAAAGCCAACATGGACGGTTGGGATCCCTTTGTTACAAATGGTCTTGCCCTCGATCATGATGTTATCCTATTCGACAATGCCGGCGTCGGAAGTTCTGGGGGCGCTACCCGTGAGGAGGGAAGGGTTCTCCACAGGCGAAGAGGAAGATTTATCCACGATGCAAATCGTCGACTCATCCGAACTCGGAAGATTAAGCAAATTTAAGTGGTCTGTGTATGGAGTTAACCGAGATCTCGAAGTAACTAACCCCCCGTTTAATGAAGGAAAATAAACCGGTGTGAAACCAAAATTCAAGGGGCTCGCGACCTATAAGGCAACTCATGGTGATGGGATTGAGATCCGAGGAAGTCTGCTGGCGAACCGAAGAATACCCGGAATACCCGTGGAACGTTCGGCAGCTAATATTAATCAAACGTTTGGCTTGGGCGATAGGCCGAGATTCGACGCGGTAATCGTCTACCAGGACATCTCAGCGGGCAGGCGAGCAAAGCATTTCTACGACTGGCTCGTTCGGGAGCTCGCTGGCGCATATAACTTCAGCTTGGAACTCTGGAACTTCCAGGTACTCGCACTCCCGGAGATTGGCAATTTGGCTGCGCAAGCGGCTGCCCAGGCAGATGTCGTGATTCTCTCGATGCACGGCAAAGCTCCGCTTTCTGTCCAGACTAGGGATTGGATTGAAAGATGGTCGGGACGAATCTACGAATATAAACCCGCGCTGGTCGCGCTGTTCGATCAACCTAAAAGGTGGCATCGTCCGGCGGCATCCACACTACACTACCTACGGAGTGTAGCCGACCGCGCCGGGATCACCTTTCTTTACTCACACGTTTTTTGTCGGCCTACAACCTAGAAAGGAGCCCAATATGGCTTCATGGACTTACATCGTTCAACCAAACGACAACGCTCGTCTTACTCGGGTCCGCACTCTATGCGACTTTCCGCTCCGGCTTTCACGTCGTGAGTCCTACCGTGGCGGTCAACAAACTCTCTTACCCAATGTAAGCTTCGTTTTTAAATATGGCCTGAAGGTTATCAACCTCTCCTTTGTTGTTTCACTTTCAAGAGCACCTGCAATAACTGCATTTTATGAACTTTTGGTTCAATATGTCTGCGACATGGTTACTTCCCTTCGTCGCCCCTACGATATTCGATGGTGACTTCGTCCAGTTTCGCTTTTAACTCACTATCGAGTCTGTAATCCGCCGCGGCCAGGGTGTCGGTGACCTGCTCGACACGGCTTGCGCCAAGAATGACAGAAGTGACGGCAGGATTCGCCAACACCCAAGCGACGGATAAGGCCGTGATCGGCTCTCCTTGTTGCTTTGCGATTTCCTGGACCCTGGCTACTGTTTCAAACTCACGCTCGTGCCAGTACCGGGCATGATACGATTTCCCGAACCCACCAAGTTCTGCCGAAAAGCGCCCCTTCTCAGGCGTATCGCTGTGTTTGTATTTGCCACTTAGGAGCCCCCCGGCAAGTGGATTGAACGGAATCACGGCGATACCCTCTTCCTGTGCCAACGGAAAAAGTTCGCGCTCTACTTCACGGAATAGCAAGTTGTAACGTGGTTGAGCCGAAACGAATCGCGTCAGCTTTAGCGTTTCCTGCCGGCCAAGCGCTTTTGCCAAACGGTATGCGAGAAAGTTTGATACGCCGATATAACGCGCTCTGCCCGACCGCACGATCGTATCCATCGCCTCAACCGTTTCGTCGATCGGGGCAATGAGGTCATCCATATGCAATTGGTAAAGATCAACATAGTCCGTGTTAAGACGGCGCAGTGAAGCGTCGATGGCGTCGAGCAGGTGTTTTCTCGAGCTGCCCGCATCCCAAGCGGCCTGCCCCATCTTTCCGCCTCCCTTTGTGGCAAGAATAAATCCTGCTCGCTTGTTACTAAGCCAGCGCCCTGTAATGATTTCTGAACCACCGACCTCGGCGCCCGGGGGGTATATGTCAGCAGTATCGATGAAGTTAATCCCTGCCTCGGCCACTTTATCGAGCATTCGGTGCGCCTCTCGCTCATCTGTTTGCTTTCCGAAAGTTCCTGTGCCGAGGATCATGCGAGAGACCGTTAGGCCGGTTTGACCGAATTTCACGAACTGCATAAGAACTCCTTACCTTTTTAAGAGCGAAAACCGGGCTCGTCTGGCGACAATTAATGATGATACTCCTCATTAATATTGACAATAATGATGAGACTCATCATTATTGTCAAGTGGCCAATCTTGTTTTTGAACTGGAGCGTATTGCTTGCGTTTAACTAAAGAACAAAGCGAACAAAATCGGCAGCTCATTATCGAAACTGCGTCGCGGATGTTCAGATTGCACGGCACGGAAAATGTTGCCGTCGCCGACGTCATGAAAGAATCTGGCTTTACACATGGCGGATTCTGCAACCACTTTAAATCCAAAGACGAGTTGGCGGCTGAAGCTATTGCTTCTGCATTCGATGTTGCTGCAAACGATTTATCGGAAAAACTTGCATCGGAGAAAAATCCGCAAAAGGCGCTTGAATCGTACTTCGCGAGATATCTCAGTCCTCAGCATCGTGACACGTTACTGGAGGATGCCCGGCATCGGCATTGTCCGTCGATGCCGCGCGAAATGGAAAAACCGTTCAAGCTGTTTTCGCAAGCGGCATCGATAAATATCTCGATTTATTCGTCGCCCGAATAGGAGGAGACAAGCAAGAAGCACGGCGACAAGCTGTGGTTTTGCTCAGTGGCGTAGTGGGCGCAATGATGCTGTCCCGTGCCGTTAAGAAAGTCGACCCGAAGCTTTCCGACGAACTACTCAACTCAGCGAGAGAGCATCTCACCAGATATTTGAAGGGCTCGACCATGAGTACGTACAGCCGAAGATACAGACGGCAACAAGACTGAGACACTCTATAGCTTTTTTGGCTCCTGGCTGGTTCGATAGTAGTAAAACCTGTAAGATTTTCAATTGACGCGCAACATCCTCGTCAGTAACCGGAGTAGAACTCTCAACGCTAGCGAAAATTTTCCCGCAAAACTTAAACAGACCCCAAATTAAGGCTACAAGGAAGATTAACCCCACAAGGGAACCCCCGACCTTTTGACGCTCTCTGTTCTGGGGCGTTCGTTGCGAGTCGACGGCTGCTCGGACCCTTTCACGGTTTCTTTAGCCGCTTCTCAAGCGCTACAACCCGCGTTCCAGTGGAAATTGCCTCACTTTCTAACTTCAGGGCCGATGCTTCTCGGTCCGACATCCATCGCTCGAGGACTTGCAGTTCCGCTTCGGTATCCCGCGACTGAATCCATTCCCGCTCCTCTTCTCGGAGTACTTCTCGATCGGCAGGCCGGGCCTGCGTCATCAGTAGGTTGTAGATTTCATTCAGCCGTTTATCCGCTTCAGCAAAATTCTGGCTAGGTGAAGCTTCCGGCCCCTCTTTCCCGATCGACTCAGCATGGATCACGACCGCCGTCAGGGCGGCGGTATCATCCGTAGAGAAGTCGTTAAGTACCGGGTTGTTATCGGCGGCACGAAGCCGATCAGTAAGCTCGAATTCACCGGAGCGAGTGTTGAAATAGCAGTACCAGCCGTCGACTGCGGACTCCAGCCAGCCTCTCTTCGATGAGGAATAGACGCCGCTTGAAACCCGAATCAGCAGCCGCCCAGAGTCCTCGCTCCAATCGACGAAATTGGCGGAAAACACTCTATGAGCGTCTGGAGTTGATTCGGTGACTTTCAGTTTCAATTCCCGAGATAAGAACTCCCAGGCTGCTTGGTCGAAGCGATCGGACATTACAGCTTCGAAACGGGCTGTACCCTCCTCAGAATGGGCGCGGTGATAAAGGATGGCGGCTCCTTCGAAGTACTCACTACCCACAGCCGGGGAAAAAATGACTTCCAGCTGTGTTCGGGTCGGTACGAAGATCCAGTTGCTGTCCGGAGAGATAAAAGGCAACGGCATGGGCTCAACCAGGGTGCCGTTACCCCAAGCTTGAGCCCACGGCGGAAGATCCAGAATTGTCGTCTCGGACGGGTTTTTGACCATGACGACCCGAAGCGGGCCGGCCAGCTTCGTCCAGGTAACGGCGTACTCGTCGCTTGGCGCAGCGGTTAAGCGCACATTCGCTTCATCATCCCCGAAGGCTTTGGCACCCAGGCTTAGCCCAACTACTATGGCAAGCATCGAGCGGTTCATTGGTCACCCCCATGGGCCGGCGAGAAGTTCGTTTGCGTCACTTTCTGCTCGATGAATTTTTGCTGGCCCAGGTCATACACCGCTTCCAATTTTCCTTCCCACGTGCTGCTGGTGTCGAACGCCTTCGGGTTTGTGTAGCCATCACACGAGATCCGCAACTGCAGCCCTCCCTCCTTCTTCCATCTTACTGCCTTAACGTCATAATACGCCCCACCGTTATCGGGGTCATTCCGCCTATGCTCAGCCTTTGCAATGGCAGGCGAAAACATCTTGCCTAGCTGGTCGCCTAGTTTGGTCTGACGAGAAATCTTTCCATCCTTCAGCTCGAGCAAAACCAGCCCGTCTGGTTCCCATCTGCCAGCATTTTCAACCAGCACCGCCGAGCTATCAGGTGACCAATAGACGTCCAAACCACCGCGATTCTTGTGTTCGAAGTAAGGCTCGTCGGTGTTGACTTCGCCCAGTACGAGCGACTGTTTTGCGTCGACAATAAAGTCCGGGCTTCCCTCCAATAGCAGTTTAGGAAAAATCACTCCAAACTGTTTGTTTGGCGACAGTGTGCTTTCCAGCAGAGTGTAACTCAGAAGAAAAGGGTTGGGGTAACCCGGATGCCCAGGTCCATGGAATTCAATTGACCGGTCTTCACTTTCATCTCCGCGAGTCGATTCCCCGGCTAGAAAACAGACCGCGACAATTGTGAGGAAGTAGACGCGGCTGCCAAGCAGCGGCCTGAATCGGGCCGGTTTCGTGGCCGAAGAGTAGCAAACGTCCATCTAATTGTCGCACAAAATCTGATTGACCTCGCAAAACTGGTTAGTTCAACATGGGCTCACACAGGGAGGGATCGCTCGGAGAACCTCATGCAATCACGTAAGCTCGTTGGTAACCACGTCAGTCCGGCTTTGCTGATCTTATTGTTCGCGGCCTCAGCACTCATTTCGGGGCCTATCAACCGCTGGCAATTGGAGCCGGCGAGACCGTTCAAACAAACGGTCGGCTCTAGCCGGGCCAATTGTGAGTAACCCCGCTTCAGGCTTAGCGTCCACCCGGGCTAGAAACGCGTCGTAGAAAGCGCGAAATTCCCCTTCACGTGATTTCCCCGTTTCACCCAGTGGGTCGCAAGCTCATTGAGTTGCCCGGCTACTTGTTCCGGGGCGCGCTTCCAAGCAGTGCCTACGGGGCGCGTCTCCACACGACTTCGACAACTTCCGCCCCGATTGCCGGCGTCCGGTTGGTCCATTTCATTTCATCACGGGGAGCTGGCTTTGTTCCTGTTTACGCCAGCGAGTGGATTATTACTTATCTCGATGCCTGCCCAACGTCTCCTCCACTTATTCTCTTCTCTGACAACCTCTCCGGTCAAGGCAAGGTGCGTGGTAAAACAGATGTAATTCTGATCTGATTGTTAGTGCTGCGAAATTGGTACATCGTGCCAATCCAACCTCATCCTTCTCAAACAAGGGAGGAACTGAAATGCTTGTCAATCTCTGATCTTTTGGTTCCGCAGAGGCGGTCTAATAATCCAGCCCCTGGTCGAAGGACCCAAACAACTTAGAGACAATTAAAAGCAATCTGCGTCTGGTATGAACGGCGAATTATTCCGGAGACAGTAGTGTGACTGATAAGAAGCAGACGCTGGCCGATCGGATCACTGATTTTTCGTGCCGCAGATGAGACAACTCCTGCTCAGCTCGCTGGCCGCCCTGACGTGGTTTGCTGTTTGCAGCCCGCCACAGACTTCCGCCGTAACCGGCTCGGTTCAATCGAACAAACCGGATCTCAGCGGCACCTGGACCCTCGATCTTAGCGCATCGGCCTCGATCGACACCCTTATGAACCAAATCGGAGCTAGTCCCCTCGATCGAACATACGCCGACTCGATCAGACTTACAGCTACCTTGAACCAAACCGAAGACACCCTCACGGTCGCTACCCGCGGCCCCGGCTTCGCCTTAGATCAAACCCTTTACCTTGATGGACGCACCGACACCGGCAACCTCGTTCTCCTGGGAGCGACTTCCCTCAACGCAAAAACGGCCTGGTCCAAAGACAATAAGCAGCTCGTCGAAACTCATCAGATCAGAACCAAACAGGGAAAAGATGGCAACCTGATCATCAAAAGGTACCTGATAGACCAAGGGAAAACCTTGGTGGTCGTTGTCAGCCTGAAGCTCAACGCAGAACCATCCGAAACCTCCGCCCGCCAAATCTGGCGTAAGCAAGCTGAAGCAACCGGGTTCGGGTCCTCGGGCCGATGGAAACCTCACTGAAGCGATAGCATTTCGGGGCGTGGCAATGGCGAAGGGCGAATAGCACGCTCAACTTCGGCGTGATATTTACCATTCATGGTTATTTCTTCAGTGACCACGGTGAACTTTTCAAGGTGGTGACTCGCGAACACCATCGTAATCGGGACTTCGGCCGCGTCGCGTCCCCGGGCGATAACGATGCGGCCAATTCGCGACTGATTGTGCCGAGCATCAAAGCTATACCAGCGACCACCTAGATAGCTTTCCATCCAAGCGCTAAAATCCATGGGAGCATCCATCGGCGGTACACCGATATCACCGAGATAACCGGTTACATATCGGGCTGGAATGTTGAGACAGCGACATAGCGTAATAGCCAAATGGGTGAAATCGCGACAGACGCCGACTCCCTCCCTGAAGGTTTCTAAAGCCGTCCGATTCGATCGGGCGTGCTGATAATCGAAGCGAATGTGCTCATGGACGAAATCACAAATCGCCTGGACTTGCCTCCAACCTGGAGCGATCGGCCCAAATCTTTCCCACGCGAAAGCCATGAGTTCGCTATCAACTTCGCAATAACGGCTAGGCAAGAGAAAGGCCAGTGCGGCCGGAGGCATTTGGCAGACACGTTCTAGTTTCGCCTCTGGAGCGAAAAGATCTGGTTCGCCGCTATCCTGAACTACCGCATGATTGCGAAAACGGATTGTTCCGGCAGGTGCATCTAGCCGTCCGCAACGATTGCCAAATGGGTCGAGGTAGTAATCGACCGGCACGTCGGGCTCAAGTTGGAAATCCTCTGGTTCCACCCAAATGGACTGATGAGAGGGATGAACTCTGAGCAGGAAAATAACCGGGCTCGCGTTAAAAAGCCGGATTGCAATGTCGTAACCAATTCGAATCAGCACACTTATATTTCGTTCGCGGATTTCGAAGTGGTTTTGGGGCTTTTTTCGGCACAAGTATTGCTAATCCTCCTTCTGAGGATGGCCGCATTCAAAACAGAACTAAGTTTGGGTTACTGGGCGAGTCAAAGCGTGCCGCATGGTGATGGGTACCAAGGCGCTGCCACCGAAACCCTGGATCCACTCTTTGGGTCGCGGCCAGCCAAGCGCGCAACGCGTTCCCCCACTCATATTTTATTCGAAGAGTTCCGGCGCCTGAAACCGTCCCTGGATGCACTGAGTATTGGATTTTCTGTTTCTCGGGCTAAGGGAAAAAGTAAGCATGGCAGACGAAGAAAGCCGAATTTCGCGTGTTGTTACGATGTGGGGAGTCTAGCCCATGTGAACGTGGTAGCATTCTATTATCCGCTCATTGCTGACTGGGAGCTGATGGAAGCCGACCCCGATCGGTATCGGCAACGGGTGCAATCCGCTGCGCGGGAGGAGATGATTCATGCGATACAGATTTTGACGGTCAAGAAACGGTACGAAAGATCGTCCGAATTAGGCAGCCGCTTTCTAGATGCGGAGACTTATTACGACCACCTCCTCGGCAAGATTATTGCAGAACTGGCCAGATACAAAGTTGGTGAGAAAGCGATAATAACGGCGGCGAAACTGTACTATGAAGATTGGACGATCAACAGCATCGAGAAACTGAAGCAGGCTGATCGGAAATATCACGGCAGAGATGGGTATCTGGTCTGCGAGCTGATTCGTCAGGTCACGCAGATCCGATTCGGTGAGTTGATGAGTGAGGAAGCTAAAGGGAAGGCATGGGACAAAAATCGTATTTTTTTTGTTGGCGAATACGGGACAACTGAAAATCTGATGATGGCCATGGCGGCAACTTTAAGACAAGCCGTCCCGCAGTTAATCGATCTAAGCCCGACTTTAACCGAAGCCTTGACCGAGATGGAAGCGACTATCCAGATGATCGGCGGAATTACTGGTGCCATGCTCGTCCGGTCGCGAGGGTGCGCACGCTAGGGTCACGTAGATGCGCGTCAACGTTAAGCTGCGAAAATGCGCATCCATCACATTTAACGGCATCTGAACAGTATCGAACTTGAAGCCATACTTTGCCGCCGTCTCCAACATATAGAGGTGAATCCGCGGATCTTTATGTCCGGTAAAGCCGATGAATCGAATTTTGCCTGCCTGCTTAGCTTCCAGCACCGCTTCCATAGCTCCCTCCGGACCAAAGATTCGGTCGGGGTCATCGAACCGCAGGATTTCATGATGCTGTACAAGATCGATATGGTCGGTTTTTAGACGGGTAAGCGAAGTTTCGATCTGACGAGTTGCAATGTCTTTGCCACGCCCATCAATCTTAGTCATCAGGAACGCCTTGTCCCGGTATCCGCTTTCTGCCAGGGCATTACCCATGCGCATTTCGCTTTGCCCCTCGTTGTAGTCCCAGGAATTATCCGTGAAAGTGAGCCCCCGATCGATGGCCTGATGAATCAAGCGGGTCGCTTCCGCCTCCGTTACAGCCGGCTTCCCGATATGTGATCCGCCCAAACCGAGCGCTGACACGCTTTCACCGGTATCGCCCAGTTTTCGGCATAGCATTTCGCCTCTCATTTCCCCTGGATCCGTCACCCTCGGAAGTGGTGTGTGATCGTTCTTTTCTGCTTGATCACCGCTCCGTTTCGAAGCTGATAAAGCGGGCCGGACAGCGATGCCGAGCGCCGCCGAAAACAGGGTCCTAAAAACGAAACTACGCCGATTCATGGAGTCTCCGGATCAAGAAAAAGTTCGTACTACTTTCAGTTTGCGGACGTAGGAATCAGCCCGGCGCGAAAAAAATTGCATATAAGACGGTAGTTTTGCGGTCGTCCTAAAACCAAAAAGTCAACTCCCCAGCGATGTTGGTATCCGGCAGAACCAATCACTCATCACCTCTCCCCCTCGCTGCCGGCTTGTGACAGTGGCGACGCTACGTGCTCCAAACTTCGCCTTTCGGCTTTGACTCCCAAGATCGCCTCTGCGACGGCAGCGCCGATCATCAAAAACGCGGCGCAGCGTTCGCGTCCCAGGTTAGGTGCGGATGCGACTCAATAAATCCGGACCGTAGCACCTTGAGTTATCAAGTTAAGCACTCGGACGGCATCCCAATTCGTCAACCGAATACAGCCGTGGCTGGCGGAACGTCCGATCGTTTCGGGCGTATTTGTTCCATGAATGCCAATGCCTTTTTTGTTAAGACCGATCCATACCACTCCAACTTCGTTTCTAGGCCCAGGCGGAATTCGATAGTAATCCCCGCTTCTTCGGCCATGTAGTAACATGGCTTTGTCCCAGCGAAACCAAGGTAAAGTTGTCATCTTGGTGACCTTCCATATGCCAACTGGCGCTGGAAGCTGCTTTGACCCGGGTGTAATAGGAAACGCCGCCAGTAGGTTGTCGCCTTCCCTGATTTCTAGAATTTTTTTCTTCGTGTCGACATTTATAACGTGAGAATTCAGCTCCAGCTTCGGCGGGATGTCGTCGGCCGGTTTAAGTGACTCGATTTCTAGCGGTGCTACGTTTGGTACTTGGACCGCGTCTCCCGCAGCTAGTCTGTCCAGATTCTTACCTCGATTCAGTTCGGCGAGAAAAGCCACGCTGGTGTGAAAGCGTTCCGCTACAAACTCCGCGATTGACGAATACGGCGTTGATTTCAGTTTAGCCTGGCGCGCCAGCTTCGCCGGCGACTTACCGACCCATTGGAGATCACCCGATTTGATCTGATAAGTCGTATACAGAGGGACCAATCGATTGAGCTGTTCTTCTAGTTCGCCATCCACTCGCCCGGTGGCGTTGGTACCGGTTGCTGACTGGTAGAGGCGAAGCGCATTAGCGCACAGGTCATTCCAACGATTATCAATTTCTCCGGGTCCGTACGAATGCTGATCAAGAAAAACTTTAAGACGCACAACGGTATCGTGGGCAGGAACCGGTGGATTGTTTGGCACCCCCGGCGACACCGCAGGACTTGGGGTCACTGGCGGAGTTGGCGCCGGCTGCTCAGAAGGACTCACCTGCGTGCTAGTAGAGTGAACCGTGGGCGAAAACGAGGGTTGAGGAGAGCTCGTCTGGGCCTCCACCGAGTGAGACATCCAGAGAAGTGTAACGCCACGCAAAAGGAGTGTCCGAAGTAACTTCCCACGATCCATTTTCCTTTCGGATTTCGGCTCCACTTAGACGTCTGGTCGTACCCTGTGCTGATTTGACCGGGGACCCACGCGAGAGGTGGTTGATTCGGCTATCTGGTAGGCGAGACGACAAGCAATTCGAAATTCAATCACTCACCCTAGGAGAACAGGAATCAGTCGCCAGATTGTCTGGAAAGAGGCCGGGCGACCGCGATTAGGACGAGACAGGTAGGCCACCCGGCCCCGCCTACTATTCGAGGCGGATTGTGCGAGCGGTTTTGTCAGACTGAGCGAAATTTCAAGTTTCACCCGGCATCCGTCGAAGGTGCGGCGAGCCACAGCTCAGGAAAAGGCTCCGGCGGTATTTTCAGCGGCAGCGAGGACATTATCCACTTTACCCTCCCTGCAGGCAGCAGTCGCACTAGTTATCAGGTATCCAGAGTGAAGCCGACCTTCACTGTCACCTGCCAGTCCGCAACCTTGTTATTTTCGAGGTGACCGCGAATCTCAGCGACCTCAAACCACTTCATATTTCGAATCGTCTTGCCAGCTCGCGTGATCGCGTTGTTCACTGCGTCTTCGATTGCATACAAAATTAAGGTTCCATCATCGATCGACGGCGAATCCCAGACCGGACGTGTGCCCTGGGGACTCGAGAGCAATTAACTGGCTGACGGTCACCAGATGGTAAACCCCTTTGCAATCAGTCGATCTAACGAAAGTCGTCTGCAAAAGCGCGATCACGCGCATATCGGCGCAACCAATGCGAGGGGAGCAGGTCCGTTCAACATGCGGCTTCAGTACACCGCCTCGACAGGATAAACGGTGACATCTACTTGAGCGGAGTACAGCACGCTGTCCGGCGGTCCAGGCGGAGGTTGTAGGCCATCCAGCTCAAACAGGGATTTATCGAACCTCGACGCAACCGCTTTTTCTAATTTATACGGGGAGTGATAGACGCGTCCCGTTACTAATTGAGCACGCCGAACGGCGAAGAGCCGATAGCGCTCTATTAGGAAAAACTCGAGCGAGCCTATCTGCGCTTCTCCAAGATCGTCGGATGGCCGGAAGCGATACTCTTGTACACTTGGAGAGCCGCTCCGTTGAGCGGAGTACCGAATCCCTTCGTTCCGACGTTCCACGTTCATCTTCGAATGCTGATAGGGAAGACCGAAAAAGAGACGGGCCATCCAAACAGCGAAGGGATGATTAGCGTCCAGCGAATAAAACCAAACGCCGGGAGATCCGTGCCGATCAATTACGTAAGTGCGCAAATTCAGCTCGAGAAAATGACTCGATACAACAGGCAGCATGACCGGTCGCACGCCGGTCATGCAAAAAGGTACAATGCCTATCCAAGCCATTCCTTTGTAGGTGTCGACCGATAATCCGCGTGGAAGTGTCCGTTGCACTCTCTCGGGATCGATCATCCAGTGCAGAAACAAAAGATCCAGCCACCGTTGGAACATCACAGGAGGCCGGCCAACCGGCGGTTGCCGCTCCCTTACCTGACGTTCAATCCATTCTTCCACTGAAGCAATATATGCCCTTCGCCGAAACCGAATAGCCGGAAAAAGGTTACGCCCGCATTGCTGGCCCTTATTCATCCGAGAGTCTCCATTCGCCCCTGGTCGAATGTCAGCTTCTCCCCCAATGATACGTCCACGACAGCTCATCATTTGGGGCTAAGGGCCGTCGGAAATGGAAGATCCGAGAAACAAATTCATCCCTCTTCCTCCCCGATTAGATGCGACGAGGAGGACGCCTAGAAATTAGGCTAATTTTCCAGCATATGGCGAACTTCCTCAGCACTTTTCCCAAGCTTTTTCTGCAGTCTGCCGACGAGTTCATCTTCCTTGCCCTCAGCATATTTGAGGTCATCGTCGGTCAACTGAGCATACTTTTGCTTAAGCTTGCCTTTGACTTCATTCCAAGAGCCCTTGAATTGCAGTTTGTTCATACTCATAGTTCGCTACTCGCAGATGTCCTGGTCTGCCGGCTACCGGCGGTTAGACGCTGAACCGGGGTCTAACGCCACTGTGCTCGTAATAGCAATCTCGGCTCATCCATCACGCCAGATCGCGCAGGTAAGAATTTAGTCCGAATGCATAATCCCGATGCAGGAGCGGCCGAAGGGTTAAATGTACAAATCTATCAGTTTTAGCAATAGCGCCTGGTTGAACCTAGCTCGCCGTAACCATAGGCGGCCGCGTACCGCTCTGCGAGCGAACGCAATGAGAAACCATCATCCCAGAAAGATATCAGTGAAAACCCAGGATCTTCGCAAACTTTATCAACAGCCGCCGTACTCGGAGCGCCAGCAATCTCCTCCAGGAAGCGAGGAGGAAATGAGCCCAAAAGTCGATCATGGAGAGTCGACCTACAAGGGCACGGGCCAGCTCCAGGGTCTCCATACGCTGATCACTGGAGCTGATAGCGGCATAGGCCGGGCGGTAGCCCTCGCTTTCGCTAGAGAGGGAGCGGATGTTGCTATCTCTTACCTTTCAGAACACCAAGATGCCAAGGAGACGGAACGTCTCGTTACCGAGGCTGGCCGCAAAGCGGTTCTTATTCCGGGCAATATCGGCGAACGATCGGTAACAAAAGAGGTCGCCCAAAAAGCGATCGATGCTTTCGGTAGCATCGATATCCTGGTGAACAACGCTGCCTTCCAACGGAGTTACGACGAGTTCGAAGACATTTCCGATGAGGAGTTCGAGGAAACCTATCGAATAAACGTGTTCGCGATGTTCCGTCTTTGCAAAACCATCCTCCCGCAAATGAAATCGGGAGGCTCCGTGATTAATACCGGTTCCATCCAATCCTTCGATCCCAGTTCGAGTCTGATCGCCTATGCGTCGACCAAGGCGGCCATTGTTAGTTTCACGCGATCGCTCGCTAATCTCGCCATCAAACAGGGCGTCCGAGTTAATGCCGTTGCACCAGGTCCTGTCTGGACTCCACTTATCCCTTCTACATTACCAAAGAATAAGGTGAAAGAATTCGGCTCAGACACGGTCTTTGGGCGGGCCGCCCAACCCGCCGAGATTGCGCCTATTTTTGTTTTTCTAGCGAGCGGTCAAAGTAGCTATGTCACCGGAGAGATCTACGGCGCGACTGGGGGCCAAATGCCGATGTGATTTTATCGGCCGGTAGGTAAACTAACGAGGCTTTTTCGTTGCGGGCGTCCATTTCGGAATTGTCGGCCTTTAGAATTCTTGCCAGCAAAAACGGATCCAAAACAATCGAGCATACGAATCAATTATGCCCGGGCGGCTCTAACTAGATGAAAGGTTCCTATGCTCAAATCAAAGGGGAAGGTAACGGAAGTCTGCAACTTCTCGCTGCTTGAGGATCAGATAACAATCGAGGTCGAAATTCCTTCAAATCAGGGAGAATCCACGGAGACTCGCTACCTCGACTGGGCGGTGCCTGCCGGCACCGTAAAGGTCGGTATGACGGTCAAGTTGGCCCTTCGTTGAATGAACATGTCGGCTATATTTGATGGTAACGAACGGCGAAGAAATTGGTTACTCTGATACGGCTTCATGATGGACCAGCGCCATTTCAGTGCCTCGCGTTCCAGAAAAACCTTGCAGACGGAGTTGTCGGGGTCGGCAGACGATCGAAGAAGCCGAGGTCGGCGATCTCCTGAGCAGGAAAATGCGGTCGAGCAGAGTCTCGTCGAACTGAGACGCGGAAAAGAACCGTAATCGTACCGCGCTTGGGGCGATCGTACATTTGCTGATAGCGAACTATCGTTACAGCTAATCCGGTTTCCTCTCGGACCTCGCGTTTAAGAGCGGATTTAAGAGACTCGTTTCGCTTTACCTTACCGCCTGGCAAGGTCCAGAGTTTTCGGCCTAGCGCTTGGCGGACGAACAAGACCGCTCCCTGGTCATTCTCGATCCAGGCCATGACGGAGACTTCTTTCTTTGGGTTGAAGGGGCGCGTTACCCGTTTTGCCATTCTATTCGGCGGCACTCAAAGCTGATTAAGAACGGTTTTGCAAGATGTTTGCACCGTAATTTTAGGCAGCCCCGCCTTCAGTGCACGTACTGACTAATACTTGCCATCCCGCCTATTTTTTCAGGCCGCGCCAGGTTACTTTCTAGGGTAAATCGCCAATGACACGACTAATCGTGCTGGGCGCTAAACCACGCTCTAATACCGTTGTCCTCGTAGTCGCATTCTCGCTCATTCATTAAGGGAAGACGTTCCGACATGAATTTGCTCGAGTGGATCTCCCCTTCCATGAGAGGACCATGAGTTAAAGTGACAAATTTCTGAGCCGCAGCAATTGCAACTACTTGCGCTAAATCAATCGCGATTTCTTCATCGGAACCGCTCCGGCCTGGTTTTTCGAGCTTCCAGTCTGTGACGTGTTTAGAGGGTAGTTCTATTGCGATCGTCCCACTGCCGCAACCACGGGAAAGACTTCCCTTGGGCGTTGCATTAAATTGGAGATAAACAAATTGGGCGCTCATATTTTCGCTTTCGCGCACCGAATGCTGTGCCGTTTGATCTTCTTGTCCTGCGATCGGACAGACCGGAAAGCGTGGCGCCGATCAACGAGTTAATGGATCTCGATCTTGCTTATAGGTCTTTTATAAGACGATTGATAAAGTCTGAGCCATCCGCGCATGACTTTAGCTCCCCTTTTTCTTTGCGATAGGTGATGTACTTGCCCATTGCCAGTAGCAACGCATGTGTCTGCACCGCTTGTTGGTCCAGAATTGATACCGGTGTTTTGTCCCAGAGCTCAATGGCTTGCATCAATGCTTCTTGAAACGCGAGCATTGTCCCTGGTTGCTTTTGGTCTGGTTGGTCTGCCACAATGAAGGGTTTCCTATTTTATTGAATGAAGTTTTTTGGCCGATGGTTCTCATGGACCGCTCACACATACTGGCTGAGCAGGATGGTGTCTAAGTCAAACCAACAGTCACCTGTGATTCTGGATTCTCTACCCGTTTCTCAACTGGGCTCGCGTGGATAATTTATTCCGACACAACACTTCGCGATTGGCTTCCACCTCTTGGCCGGCATCGCCCGCTCCTCGAGCCCCCTGAAAACGCGTCCGCTGGCGACAAAGTCAAATCATTTCCTGGAGCGGAGCTAACTGGTTGAAGAGTTTCTTGTGAGCAAGCTGGAGGCGCGTCTTCACCGTGCCCAGAGCAATGGATTTGCGAGCAGCGATTTCGCGTTGGCTTAGGCCTTCAAAAAAAGCCAGGTTCACCACTTCCTGTTGAGGAACCGGAAGAGTGCCGATGACCCCGCGCAACAGATCTGCTAGATCTGAGTTTGGAGGCTGATGCACTCTTGCTTCATCTCTATACGTGGCTTTGAGTTCAGTCTCGAAACGATCCCTGGTTCGATGATAGGCTAAGCGCCGACGTAACCGGTCGAGAGCTCGGCGACGAGCCATAGTGACTAGAAACCCATGCAGGCCTTTTTCCGCAATGAATCGGTCTGATTGATCCCAAAGCTGCAGAAATACATCGTTCAAAGCGTCGTCGGTCTCGCTGTCGTCATGCAACACACTCTGGATCACAGTGCGAAGGGTGGATTCGTACCGTTTATAAATTTCTTGAATCGCATCGGACTCACGTCTGCCAACCGCTTCCATTAATTCAGCATCCGACTTCGATTCAATGGTTGATATCGTTTCTGTGTCCATAGTTGTTTTCTTTCCGAAGCATAACAGCCTGAAGGAGTTAGGAAATCGGGCTAGACCATGCTTCTTTGGTAAGGGTGATTGCTGAATCCCTATCGGGTGAACCCTGAGATCGTCTTAGGATCACGCTTTTGTCTGCGTTGCTTTGCGATCCAGGCGCAGCTGAAATCGTTTGACAATCGGCCGACTCGTCCGCTATGAGAAAATCAGTTTTTCCCCCTTTGGACCGGCTTCGCGAGAACCGTCGGCCAGTTCAAGAGCAACTATCTGATTCTCCCCCTCAAACCGCCTGGACAGCTTGCGCAATGAAAAAGTTCATTTCGTTTCTCCTTATCATGTTAACGATGGTTCTCTGGTTTCCACCGGCGAACTATGCCGCCAATAAAGAACTAACGTTCGGATACATCACTCCCGGTCCCGATACTTGGTATAAGCGGGATGTCGACGGCTTTGTGCTGGCCGCCAAAATGTTAGGTATCAAAACTGTCGTCCTGAATTCCGATTACGACGTGCAGAAAGAGGTATCGAACATCGATTCTCTAATCACACAAGGAGTCGACGGAATGGCGATCTTCTCCTTTAACCAGCAGGGAGCGATCACCGCTGCCAAGAAGTGCAAAGCGGCGGGGATCCCGCTGGTGACCGTCGACAACTGCGGACAGGCCCTGGCAAGCGGCAACGATATTGTCGCAGCAGTGGATTTCGACTGGAAAGCGATGGGCAAAAATTATGCCGACTATATCGCGGAACATTTCCCCGGTAAGAAGGTCGCCTTGATCACGGGGCTTCTTGAACATCTGCCGGTTCAAATGATTACCGGGGCAATGAAGGATCGCATGAAGGAACTCGGCAAAAACGAGATCGTCGCAGTCCGAGACGGAAAGTACAACCCCTCCGTTGCGGTGACTCAGGTTCAGGATCTTGTTCAATCCGGCACGAAGTTCGACATCCTGTGGATTATGAATGAGGACATGGCTGCCGCCGTCATTCGTTACCTTAAAACTCAGGGAATACTCGACCAATATGTCGTTATCGCCCAGAACGGTTCTCCCGTAGGAATTCCATTGGTTCAATCCGGTGAGCTGAATTACACCATCAGCAGTTCGCCCGGATGGGAAGGGGTCGTTGCTTTACTAGCCTTGAACCAAGATGTATCCGGCGAATCCAAAAAACTGAATCAGCAGATTATGCTTCCGGTCATCCCTGTGACCAAAGATACGATCCTCGACAAAACCAAAGTTGTCCCATGGGAGTACGATCCGGTCTGGATTCAGTTGACGAAGCAATATTTCCCGGAACTGGGCGCTCATCTCCCGGACAAAGCTCCATAAAATAACCACCCGATGGAGCAGTGCGGCGGCGGCGACATTCTGGCGATCCACAACCTCAGCAAGAAATTCGGCGACACCGTCGCGCTCGACAAAGTCGATTTTGACTTGCGAGCCGGCGAGGTTCATTGCCTGGTCGGCGAAAACGGCGCAGGCAAGTCCACGCTCATCAAGATATTGGCCGGTGCCGAGAGACCGGATAGCGGAACGATCACTGCCTTTGGCCAAGCACACGCCAGGCTTTCACCACAGCAGTCCTTTGAAGCGGGCATCGCGACAATCTATCAGGATGTGGAACTGATCACTTCGCTGACGGTCGCTGATAACATCTTTCTTGGGCGAGAGATCCGCAATCCATGGGGCTTCATTGATGCAAACGCTCAAAATGGTAAGACCACCGAATTGATGCGGTCGATGAATGTCGATCTAAATCCTCTGAGCCTGGTCGAGTCTCTTTCCCCAGCACAGCAGCAGTCGCTCCAAATTGTCAAAGCACTTTATCTAAACGCCAGAATCCTGATCATGGATGAACCGACTGCGTCGCTTGGTGTCGAAGAAATCAAAGCGCTGCTGAAGCTTATCAAAAATCTGACCGCGCAAAATAAAGCGATTATCTATATTTCGCATTTCCTGCGCGAAATATTCATGATCGGCGATCGAGTAACCGTTCTCAAGGATGGAAGAGTGTCCGGGACCTTCAATATCGCGGAAACAACCATCGCCGAAGTTACCCGGTCGATGATCGGAAGAGACCGCTCACTGTTTCACGTGCGAGATCATGTGACGACCGGAGAAATGGTCCTGCAGGTCCGTCATCTCACACTAGACGATCATTTTTCCGATATCTCATTCGGCCTTCATCGCGGCGAGATTCTGGGCTTCGGAGGCGTAGTCGGGTGCGGCAGATCGGCCGTCATGAACGTCCTCTTCGGAGCGCAGAAGAGGACATCCGGGAAAGTTTATTTTCATGGCCGCGAAATCGAAGTGTCAAACCCGGCCGAAGCCATCGCACAGGGGATGGCGATGATCCCAGAAGATAGAAAAACCCTGGGTCTTTTCGATAAGCGGTCGCTCCTGGAAAATATCGCCATTGTCCGTAACGAATTGCATCCCCCGATATTGAATCACTCGGCAGAAATCACCGAGGCAGATAGGCTCGTGGGCCATCTGCATATTATATCGGCCGGCCTGCAGCAACGCATTAGCTCTTTAAGCGGCGGCAACCAACAAAAAGCGGTCCTGGCACGCTGGTTACTGAGCAAAGCGTTAATTTACATATTCGACGAACCGACGAAGGGAGTCGACATCGGCGCCAAAGAGGAGATCTACAACCGGATGATTGAACTCGTGAAGGAAGGAAAAAGCATTCTCATGGTGTCGTCGGACATGCCGGAACTCATTTCGATGAGCGACCGGATTGCCGTGATGCGTGATGGAAAACTGGTCGCACAGGTCAATGCACGGGAAACTTCCGAACACGAGCTATTAGGTCACTATTTGGGAATTGAAGAAGTCTAAGATGGATCACGCGCACAAATTCGCAACGAGGCTAAAACAGACTCTACTCAGCAATCAATGGTCGTTTCTCTTAATCGTTGTCGCAATTCTCTCTCTTATCGCCGGCGCCGTGAATCCTCGTTATTGGTGGCTAGGAAATATCACGAATCTGCTGGGACAGATCTCCGTCCTGAGCCTCGCCTCTTGCGGAGCAACAATACTGATCATTTCCGGCAACTTTGATATATCGGTCGGAGCGAACATCGGACTCTCCACCGTTGTCATGGCGATCCTGATGCGAAATGGTCTCTTTCCACCCTTGGCGGCCACAATCGGCGTATTCATCTCGATCGTCTGCGCGACTTCAATCGGAGCGGCGTCGATTATCTTTCAAGCACCTTCTTTCATCATTTCCCTGGCAGCGATTGGTGTTTTCCAGGGCATTGCCCTTTTCATTACCCAAGGCACCATTCAGACGATTTACGGGCAGTTCGAGACTCTCGGCGGGGTCAAAATCTTCAATTTTATTCCGATCCTTTTCGTCATTGCGCTGGCTGGGTATGTCGTTATCCACTTCATTCTTTCGCACACGCAATTGGGACGGAGTATCTACGCAATTGGTAACAACCCGAGAGCTGCGTACCTGACCGGAATCAACGTAAATCGGCGAAAACTGATCTTCTTTTCTCTAAACGGGCTTTTTGTCGGTGTTGCCTCGATGCTTCTGCTGTCGCGCGTAGGAGCGGCACAGCCCAGCACTGGTACCGGAATCGAACTGCAAGCGATTGGCTCGGTAGTGATCGGGGGCACACCGATGTCTGGCGGCAAAGGAAATGCGCTCGGAACGTTTTGCGGTGTACTGCTCTGGGGCGTGATCGGGAATGCGCTCAATATGATGCGGGTCGACCCCTACATTCAGGATGTCGTGATTGGTCTTCTGATCATCTTCGCAGTGGCCGTTAGCTCTTTGCGTTTACGTGTCGAAAGCCGGTGAGAGCAGCGAAACGAGGTTCTTTTTCCGAGTCCCCTCTCATGTCTCATAAAGGACGTTATGTTACAATCTCCTAGGTGCAGGGGACGGCTTCTGTGTCACTTTGCGAATTATTTGGCATAGAATTTTGCGCGCTATTTGGCATAATCGCGAGATCTTCGCGACACTGCTCCGCTAGCCGTCCTTTGCTAACAGCTCCTGTCGGAGTTGTTCATATTTCTTGCTATCCCCAGTCCCAAAAACCTGCGCGCTCCGTCCGCCGCCCGCCCCGCAAATGCGCTTCCTTCCTGGATGTGGCTCTCCGAGCGCAAACAAACCGCAAGAAAAAAACAGGTTTTTAGCGTGTCGGGAAGCTCCGGGCCAAGCACTTTGTCTTGGAGCTTTAATACAGCGCGAAACTCGCTCTCGGACACTGCATACTTAAACAGCAAAGGTCGCCCATTGCGTTGAGCTAACGGATAGTCAGACTCTTGGTCTCCCTCTAACCGCTGCCCTCTTGCCTCTTGGACCTCTAAATAAACCCGCAGAGCCCAAAGACCGAACCATCTTACTGGATCCCTCCTGACTGCTTTTTCGAAAGAAGCTCTGGACCCCAGAGGGATTATGCCAATGTCCAGCCCGGCTATTCACCCTCAAATACCGCCTGGATTACAAAAAGAACCCCTCATCGAAAACTTGCGCCGGGCAAGAAATCATCCGGCTGGCCCGGTGTCCAGGCAGCTCTTATCGGGAACCAGCTCCGTTTTTTGGTCTACGAAGCCAAATCAAACGCCAGGATATCATGGCGTCCTAGCTTTACGTGCCTGGCCCACATATGAAACGAACCTCGCAGCGTCACGGTTTTGCCTTCCGCAGCCTCCTTCTTCAACTCTTTGAATCGGGGATCCTTGTCGGCATTAAAAATAGCGACATTTTTGACCGGAAGAGAAGTCGGTACGTCTTCGTACCAATCGGGATCAGAGTCACCTTTAACTACCACATCGTTGGTCGTAATGGTTATCATAAACCCATCTTCCTTTGGATCCGTGTAAGACCCGAGCTTACCTGTAATCGTGACCTGTTGCCCGGACTTGATCTGTCCGGCGTTAGCACTCGCCGTAGTAAGAACGGCAACCAATATTGCTAAGTGTTTTTTCATTGGTTCAGGGTGTTCTAATTTTTCGCGGCAGACCTACTAAACAATGAAGACCCAGCTGTAGGCATCGGATATTCCCGACACCTAAGTTATCGGATTGCTGGTGATGACTCGCTATACCGGCGACCAATTTGACAAAAGGAACCGTTCTCCACCGACAAGAGACCTTGCCAATTTTCTCGGCAAGCGAACGGCCAATAGGTAATATTTTTTCTTTCACCAGATTATTGAGAACCAGCCCGATGAGCCAGATCGCTTTTGGCAATATAGCCGACTTGGAAAGGGCAATCACTAAAGCCGTTCCACTTAATTTGGGCCATGTCGCCAAACGAACCGCCATTGTAAGATCCAACTTCAACAACGATTCCAGGCGGAGCATCAACAAGGCTGCGGGCGGCTTTCAATTGATTGTACAATGCGCGAAGTTCCGTCTTTTTGCCTTGGGCATTTAGCTTCATGAGCTCATCGAGGTCTAGTCGCTCCCCCACGATTACCGTGTTGGGTTTGAGTCGGTATAACTCACCGGCTTGAGCGGCCATCGTCAGACAAATGGCCGCAAGGACTATCGCTGCTTTTTTCATATGCTTAGCTTCAGCAATCCAACTCGCTGGTTATGTCAATGGCAGACATGAGACTTGATGTGGCAACCAAGATCACGCATCCCATCAGATGCCGACAAAGCTAACGGGATAGCAGATGTCTCGAATAAGCGTCGACGCGCAAAATCGAAAACATCAAAGTTTATTTACGCCTTGTTATGATACTTCGATTCGCTGTGGTTTTTGTCGCAGATTAAAAAATGAGAAACTATTGAAGTTGCAAAACCCGACGAATTTTGCGCTAAAAGACCATGGGAGGCTTGGCGACCGGCTCTTGAATCGCGTGGTCAACTACTTGATTTTGCATGCGTCATTTCTTTTCAGGAATCTTTTTTCCTGGCAACAGCTTAGGCCTGTAGTTGTTCTCTCGTATGCTGTAGCATTTGCGACGGCGAACGCTCAGACAAAAGCCCCCAGCTCTTCTGTTTCTGCGCAAACCGACAAACAATTCAACAAGGAGGGGGTAACTAGTGGAGACGGAACCGGTAAGCTCTTGTCGTTTAACTTCACTGTGGACTCGGGCAAGCTGAGCCCCGCCCAGTGCAATGCCCAAACGCTCTCGGATGGCACAGATCTGTGCTTGATGGGTTATTTCAGCCCCGCCGGAAAGGTCTCCGATCTCAATATCCCCTGGTTCGCTACTCTGGACGAACAGGGCAAAATTCGCTGGGCTGGTCGCTTAGGACTCGAACGCCCCAAGGTTCGCGCCGAGATAACCTACCGAGGGAACCAACTCCTTGGGTTTTGCCCTACCGGCGAAAATCAGGTATTGGTGGCCAATTTCGTCGCCGAATCGATGACAGCTGGCAAAGCTGCTCAGCTAGAACTAGCGCCGCTACTCAACGGGCCGATCATCGAGCTTCCCGGAATAGCGCCGCTCCCACCGGTGGTAACCATCGTCCAGGATAACGGCGCGTCCTTCGCTATGACGGTCGTGTCTCAGGATGTCACAATCGCCCTGAATAAGATTTATTCTGTCCCAGCCTTTGCTTCTCAGTCCAAAAACCCGATAGGAAATCCAAGTCGCGGTCGAGTCTTCCCTTTGCCCGATGGAAGCGGGTATTGTCTGGCCATCTCTGATATACAGCGCTCAGGGAAGTTTGGTTCGGCCGGAGAAAAACGACTCGGCCTGGTTCGAGTTGATAAGACCGGTAATCTAGTCTGGGCAAAACTTTACCATTTCAAGGGAGCTTCCGGTTTGCCACTGATAGGTAAGGTGGCGATAGACGGATCTATGCTGGCTATTCCGGGTATCGGTAGCCCTTCTCCTAGTCTTGTCGCCAGAATCTCCCCAGACGGCAGGAAACTTTGGGCTAAGAACACCGACGCACCAAATCTCGCCTTCGATGACTTCCATTGTGATGGTACTCCCTATCGATTCATCAAGCCCAACCTTCTATCGCTTGGATTAACGGTTGCCTCGACCAGATTGCCAGCCGCCGTCATTCTGGCCCAGGACTATGAGACTGGAAAAATCCTTTACCAGACCCGGTATCCCGGCGACTTCACGGGCGGGGCAGGGATTTGTCCGGCTACCGGAGACTCAATCTATATTTCCACACTAGGCATCCAGATGTCCATGCGGACCAATGCATCTATCGCCCGCTTCGACCAACAACTGCGATTAATCGCGGCTAAGGAAATCATCGGAGCAGAATCATCTTTCCCTATTCTATTCCAACGGGCTTCGAATCAGAACCTTCTCTCCTACTATTTTCACAAAACCCAACGAGGTGAGGCAGCCGCCTTGGATGACAACTTGCAACCTACCGACACTCCTTGCCCATGGATCAAGGATCTACGGCTGGCGATGGCGCAATCCTCTTATACTGCTACTGACGCCGATAGCAGCGAGGAGAATCTCGAGGTTATTTTGGCACCTGGCGGATCCCAGATTCAAGCATCCGAGCTTAAGCTCGAGCCCCTGAATCTAAATGTTACTTTGGAAGGGGCGCAGAAAAGGGCCGAGCGCTAAGTTGGCTTATGCTATCTGCGCCCCAATTTCACCCAGGAGGCGCTAGGTAGTTGTCGTGCACGAATGACAACTTTGGCTATCGCGATTTTGCGAGTTTAAGCGAGCGAATCGCGCAACAGCACATACGCTTTGTCCCCCCCTGCGAACCTCGAGATAGTACGGCTTGTAGAAGAGGAGCGGATCGACGTCGTCAATTTTAACGAAGTTGATGATGTCGACCGTCTGAGTGGCTTCGACGTCGGCTCTGGCAAAATCTTCTTCCTTTAAGACCACAAATTTACCCTTCTCGTATTCGTATCCTTTGACGATTTGGTCCCATGACACTTCCTTGGTGTGATCGCGATTCCGAAAACGAGCAACCTCGATAAAGTCCGCGAGAACGCCACCGCTGCGAGCATTAGGCCCACCGCTACCGATCTCGCAACGATCGACGCGGCCTACCCCCGCCCACAAAGAAACGGCACTTGCAGATGCTGTAACCGGCCCGCGACGGGTCAGCGATTCGTCAGGCCGATTTCAAGGTTGCTAGATCGACTTCCCCCTGCTGGCTCGTAAACGTGATCTTTATTCCGATGCTGCTCTTGTGTTGCTGCACGCCGGAGATGCGATGGTCTCCGCTATCATACACTTGGACTTTGCCGTCGTCGGTATCGACCGCGGGGCGCTGCTGATCGCCAAAAAATGCGTAGCGCATTTCGTTCTGACCGCCGGCTGAGTCGGGTTGTTCGCCCAGTGCTTCGGGCCACCAGCGTTCTGGCGCTTTCATGGGCTTCATCGGTGACATGGGTTTCATCCCGGACATCTTGATGTCGATACGCTCCTAGCGCTGTCTCCCTCACTCGACTTACCAATTGGTTCCATAGGTTTCATCGTAAATCTGCCCGGTCGGCAGCAGTCAGCCCTCCTTAAAATCCTTTAGTCGCGATTCCTTTTTCATCCTTCTCTAAGGAAGTGAAGAGGTACTCTGAGCTGAGGAAACAGGCCGCGGCTGAGGCAACGGTTACGCTCCAGGGTTCTTTCAGAGGCTTAAATTCAAGGGGCCAAGATCCATGGGCAAGTCCGGTCGTGTTTGAACTTCTTGAGGGTGGGTAGTGTCCGCTATTCTTTGGCTCCAAGGCTTCTGAAATACTCAATCCGATTTCTGATCGCTCTTATCCTCTCAGGTGGAGCGAAACGTGAAACGGTATCGTTAAAGTCAATTTCTGCCTCACGCAGCTGATCGCGTTTAGCCTGGGGCAGTGTGATCCAAACTTTAGCATAGTCTTGCCGTGCTTCGTGTTCCCGCTGAACCCATAGTGATTCAGTCCCAGGATAAGGCGTCGGTGCGGGAGTCGTTGCTGAGGTCGGCGTTGGCGTCGGAGATGGCGTAGGTGTAGCTTCGCTACTTCTGTCGACTAGAGACGGCTTTTCTGTCGAAGGTTCTGGTAACGCGGTCGCCATCTCCTTTCGCTGCTCCGCAGCGCTGGCAGTTGAGGGTGGCGAATAATAGAACGCTTCGCCGAAAACCCGATCTCCATGAAGATCAAGGTATTCTCCTCGCACCGCAGGGACCGGAACTACCTTCGCTCGGGGAATGGTCCGCCCGCGCGAAATGATCTCGCCATTGTCCCATACGTCACCCTTGAAAATCGTGTACCAC
>Ga0206851_1084_pt1 | contig 28369 bp, 17 predicted proteins | sample Alteio_BWOrgCont_13_FD_152904 | JGI IMG/M metagenome (GOLD analysis project Ga0206851, IMG submission 152904) | Enriched cells from forest soil in Barre Woods Harvard Forest LTER site, Petersham, Massachusetts, United States -... | ecosystem: Environmental > Terrestrial > Soil > Temperate forest >... | reverse complement strand
GGTTTGCGGCTCCTGCCTCCCTGGTTGTGATGTATGGAGGCGGCACAACCAGTTTCGGAAGCAACCAGCTTTCTGATGTGGATGCCTGTTTGTATGCAGGCACTACTTGTGGCGCCGGAGTTGGGTGTACCCCGGGAACATCATCCTATCAGTCTGCCACAAGTTTTACCGTTGCCATCGAAGGCAACCGATCGGGCATAGCCACAACCGACCTCACCGTTGGAAATCCATTCAGGCTTGGAACATCAGACATCACCGCCACGGTTGCGCCCCTGCCAATCACGCTTACTTCATTTACTGCGGCATGTGTTCAGGAGGATGCGCTCATTCAATGGACCACTGCAAGCGAGACCTCTAATTCCTATTTTTTGGTCGAGAAATCAAAGGATGGTTTGGACTTCGAGTCAATTGCTACCATCGCCGGCACTGGGGCCAGAGGGAGTACCACCAACAGGAACTATCAGCTGACCGATGGGCAACCTTTTTCGGGTAACAGCTATTACCGGCTTTCGGAGACGGATCTGAATGGGAAAAAGACAACCTTTAATTCAGTTGTTTTTCAGGGATGCGGTAACAAACCTGCTATCCAAACCTCCTACTCCAATGGTTTGCTGCACCTTGAAATTGTCGAGAAACTGGCTCAGAATTATACAATTCAACTCTACAATTCAGCCGGTCAGTTGGTTCTTGCCAAAGACCTGTCTTTTGCGTCAGGCAGCTCCAGCCTTCAAATTCCGCTGAATGTGTGTGAAGGCATATACCTTCTCACGATGAGCAGCGAGAATTCCTTTCTCAGTCAGAAGCTCTTTCTCCGTAATTGAAAATAAGCCGTATCGTTTTGTATTTTGACCAGGAATGGATGTAGTCGTTTTGGGCGTGAAACGGGAGGTGAATTCCTTTTATTCCTGATAGTCTGTTTTCTCAGCCCCTAAGAGAGCGATCCGCGAACCCGTATGAGAAGACACCTGTTATCAGCATCTTCTGTTGCTGAAAGCATGTGGTGTCAGAGGGTTTGAGTAACTCTTCCCCCTGTTTTTTTGTTTAGCGTAAAAAAGCATTCAATCTTGATCCCGCAGGGATAGATTGCTGAATGTGGGGCTGCTCACGGCTTAGGCATGGGCAAAACCTGTCTGAATTTGGTTGTCAGCTGTGCGGTAGCGGATAGCATTCTCTGCCTTACACCAGGTGCGATTTCAGGAATTCTTGCCTCCGTGCGAGTTCCATAGCCCCGATGCGAAGAGATTACAGACCAGTATCTTCTTAAGCTGTCTTTCTACCCGCGTTACAGTCAAGATGTTTTCGCCCTCACTGTGCAAATGAATTCATCCGTGTCATCTCTACGAGGTTGGCTTTTGCAGATTGCCTGGGCCCACGGGAGGATCCTTCTCCATATTGATGGTTGAGGAGTATCCTGATGTCCACTTCAAGTACCTCGGCAATCCGGAACAATATGCTCAATGAAGGCTGGACTTTGTTGTTACAATACAACGTAACGGCGGGATAGCTCCGGTTTATTTTTTCTGATAACCAGCGTTGACTGCGGCCTTGCTCGGTGAGGATAATTTTGATTCGGTTCATAGCTGTTGTTTTTATTTGTTGGGTTGATTTTAGTTTATGTATCCTGGGGCAGTATCCTGAGAGTTGACTTTTGAATTGCTGCTCCCAATGCCCTGCTATCTGCTGTTCCTTAGGAGCTCCACAAATCCGGTAGCTGTTTTCAGAGGCTGTTCAGGAACGCTGATCTGTGCAATATAAAAGTACACCCCATCGGTTACGGGCATGTGATTCTTCATATCAGTACCATCCCATTTTCCATCCAGGCTGTTCCATTCATAGATAAGGACACCCCACCGGTCGTATATCTGTACATGGAAATTGGTTGCATAGATATCGGTGAGAAAGAAATAGTCGTTCACGCCGTCGCCGTTTGGTGTAAAGACATTGGGCAAGAGAGGGGGGCAATAAACCAGGTCGACACGGAGCGGGGCCCGGGCCGTATTGCAAGGTGTTCCGTGTGTCCTTACATAAAATACGGTGTCGCCATAAATCGTGCCTGTCTGTAACTTCGGACCTGTTCCGAGCAAGGTTCCGGCCGATGGTTTGTTGTACCATTCAAGCACAGACTCACCAGCGCTCCGAAGGGTGATAGGATTTCCGATGCAGATTGTTGTGTCTGAAACAACCGGCAGGGGTAATGGGTTGTTGAGGAGGGTAACCTGTACACTGTCTGTAGCCTTACAACCCAACGAATCTGTGGTGATGAGTGTAACAAGCCCGCTCTGCGTTGCATACATTGAAGTCTGGGTGGATAGAGGAGGCAACCAGGAATACGCGCTCATACCGGTATTGGCAGCCAGAAAAACAGAATCACCCATGCAAACCTGCCCGTTTCCGGTAGAAGTAATGTGGGCAAAGGCGGGGCTTTGTGTGATATTTACAGAGGCCTGGGTGGTGATGTTACATACATTTACCGTACAGGTATACGTTCCTGGGGTCAAGACATAGAGCGCGAGTGATGAACCGCTCAGCGGATACTGCCAGTTTAGAGCACTGCCGTCGCTTGTAATCACCGAGACTTTGATAGAATCGCCCGGACACAAAACCGTGGATGGCTGAGCATACAGATACGGTGTGTTGTATTGATACGCATTTATAGAATTTGAAACGAGCCTGCAACCATAACTGTTTGTCACTACGCAATAATAGAGGCCCTGGGCGTTTATTTCGAGGGTGTTGGCGTGGCTCTGAACGGCTCCGTTCGGGCTATACCACTGATAGGCTCCTACACCACCTACGCATACCAGCTGGGCTGAATCAAGCGGACAAATAACAGGTGGGTTCATCGTAAGAACAGGTTGTACCGAGGTGTACACCGTGTCGGCGAGTTGCTCTGTGAAACTGGTGGTACAGCCAAACGCATTGGTAGTGGTTTTGGAACCGGTAACGATGTAAACGCCCCCTACCGTGGTAAAGAGCGAATCGGCATTTGTGCCTCCCGGACTCCAGGAATAGTTCGAAGCTCCGGTAGCATACATTTTGGCCGTATCATTCAGACAGAGTTTAGTGTGACCGGAGAGTGTCAATAAGAATACTGGAGCCGGGGGATTTTGATTGATAGTCAGATATATTTTCTTTGAGGCATAGACCGTATCGCTGCCACATGCATTCTTGCACACAATTTTTACCTTGAAAGTATAATAACCCTGCAGGGTTGCGGTTTGAACGGAACAGGATCCTGAGTTTGCGCCACAGTTGAGTGAATCATACGTCAGGTTTCCGGAAGGATCTGTCACTGTCCACAGATCATATTCCAATGCTGGAAAACACACCGGAAGTATGAACGGGTTTGTAAGCGTATCATAAGGTACAACAGAAAAGGAGCTTCCCTCGCAAAGCGACAGGGTGTCTCTCAACAGATTTGTGATGAAAAGCCTGGGTGATGTCGGAAGCAAAGGCTTGTCCAATCCAACCGTGACGGCAGCCTGGCTGATACATCCGTATGCATTCTTTATGCTGAAGATATATAAGCCAGAACTGTCAACGTACATGCTGTCTGCCGTCGTGCCGTGATGCCATGCCGGCCCCGTCCAGCTATACGTATTTGTTCCGGTGTTGCCTCCGATAAGTTTGACAGAATCTCCACAGATAGTTACCGGATTTGTCGTACTATCATTGCGATTCACCCCTTGATTGTCTGAAATGGTTGGTTTTGGAGGATGCGAAGCAATCACGACATGGAGTGAATCGCTGGTGGAGTAACATCCATCGGCTGAAAAGAGTCTTACTTTTATCAAACCGGGAGATGAAATAGGGATTCCAGCCGTGTTCTGGCCATTTGACCAGGAATAAAAATAATCGGGTCCGATGCTGTTCACGGTCGACTTTAAAGCTGTATTTGAAGCAGCGTATAAGGAGTCAGAGCTACAGTTGTAAATTGTGTCAATGCCACTACAGACATTCTCTGTGTTTTGATACAGATAATAGTTGTTGATACAGCATGCTACCGTAGGCCTGTTGCAGCCCGATCCGGAACGTGTATAGAAATCGTAGGGTTGGCGCCCAAGATCGATTGGTTTTCCGATAAAAATATCTTTATTTCCGGCAGAAGTGATTGCGGCAAACTTGCCATAATAGGCATCCGTACAGTAGACCGTGTTTGCCACATTGGCAATCATGGCCATATTTCCGTAACCCGAGAAACCCGGGTATGCATAAAACCGGGGAGAAACGGGTACAATCAGATTGCTCAGGTAACTGCCGGTCAGAAACACTTCGCCTGCGCCCGTCACGGCAATGCCGTTGCAGAGTTGGTCCTGTTTTCCGCCAAGCTGCCGGCTCCAGCCCCAGGAGCCGGCAGAAGTATACTGGGCCACAAATGCATCCAGGAACCCTGCACTGTTGAATGTTCCCTGGCCGTAACGGTTGGCATAGCCATTCAGTGTACATTTAAACTGACCGCAGATATAGCTGTTGCCTGCATTATCTACACCGATCGAATTTGAGCTGAGCGCCGAGTTTGATCCGTCCGAAGCACACCATTGCAAAGTCCCAGCGAGGGTATACTTAGCAAGAAAGATTTCGTTTGTAAACGAGTTGCCTGCAAGGGCGTTCGGTGGGCCGAATAAGGTGATCTGGCCCTGAAAATTACCGGTCAGGAACACGGCAGACGTCTTGTCGCAGGTAATGGCAGTAGGGATGCTGAACGATCCTCCGCCGATGAGCCTGAACCACTGTTCATTTCCCGCTCCATCATATTTGAGCAGGAAGATGACATTGTACATACTTGTTGGATGGGCCGTTCCAAAGGTGATGGTATCAGAAAATTGACCCATGACATAGATTCCGCCTGCATTGTCGCAGGCGACTCCCAATCCCCGGTCGGTATGAGGCCCTGTTCCGGCTTTTGCCCAGATGAAGTTTCCATTTGCATCGAGTTTCGTAGTAAAGACATTGATGGAGTTATTGGGGGCCGTCAGGGTCGTACTTCCAAACGAAGCCGAGCCTGAAAAATCGCCGGTGACAATAACGTTACCGCTCTGATCTACACAAATACCATTGCCGATGTCTGAACCGGCTCCTCCGGCTCTTTTCACCCAGTCGAGCGTGCCTGTAGTGGTGTATTTTGCAATGAAGATATCCTGGACCCCGGCTGATGAAACCGACTGATTGCCAAAAAAGGCGGTGCTGTAAAAGAAGCCTGTGATATACGTGTTGCCTGATGCATCGGTAGCAATGGCCAGTGCTCTGTCGGAGTTGGTGCCGCCGGCATGCACAGCCCACTGATATATTCCAGCGGGAGAAAGCTTGGCCAGAAAAATATCATCCGAGCCTGCCGAGACGAGCGAAGTGCCCCCAACCAGCGCCGTCGAAGTAAAATACCCCGTTACGTATGAATTCCCGGCGGGATCAAGACTGACTGCTTCTCCTTCATCTATGGTGAGTCCGCCTGCACTTCTTAGCCAGTTAGACTGGGCGCTGAATTGCCCGGCGGAAGCCAGACTGAGGGCGAGAATCCACAATAGAATATACAGCTGTGATTTCATTCCGGCATGTCTGCGTTAGCTACCTCAGTTTTCAAATGTGCTGATTCAGATACTGAGGATGTCAATATTCATGATAAAAGTATTGTTTCCTTAAACCCGTAGAGCGGTCTTTAATAGACGATGAAGTAACCAGAATAATCGCTGGAGTTGACTTTATATTCGATAAAGCATAGAGGAAGAAATCTGATTTATCCCGCATCCTGTATTCTAAGCAGGCATTCCCGTTCAAAAGGCCAACAGCACAACGAGCCCGCGGGAGAACCCATCCCGATGACGATCAGTACCGCACAAATCCTGGCACACTCTGCCCGCCCGCCCGACAGCAGACCTGGTTGAGCCGGTCTGTACGGGCATTCGCGCACAAGCCATCGAATGCACAATTCAAGCTAAGCCTGGGCCTGCAAGCGATCATCGACGCCCGCTTGTCAATTCCATCAAACCACGTTATCTTTGCCAAAAATCCAACCCAGCTATGACAGCCGAAATCGTTACCGAAAAAGGAACCATGAAAGTGGAGTTCTTCGAAAAAGATGCACCGAACACCGTTAAGAATTTTACAGACCTCGCCAAGAAGGGCTTTTACAATGGTCTTTTGTTTCACCGTGTCATCCCTGGTTTTGTGATTCAGGGTGGTTGCCCGAATGGAACCGGAAGCGGAGGACCGGGCTACAAAATCAAATGCGAGCTCAATGGAGAGAATCAACACCATGATAAAGGCATCCTTTCTATGGCACATGCTGGAAGAGATACGGGCGGGTCGCAGTTCTTTATTTGTCTTGGTCGCGATCATACCAAACACCTCGATCGCCAACATACCTGTTTCGGTAAAGTGGTGGATGGTCTCGATGTCATCTCTGCCATTCGGCAGGGAGATGAAATAGAGAAAATTATCATTCACGAAAACTAACCTTGCGGTGAGCCTGATTCTGGGAAAAATGAATGGCCTCCAAAGAGGTACATTCTTTTCCCGGAAATATGCTTGCTTTTGAAAATCCGGACCTTTTTACACCTGATCTCAACCGATGAAAAAAACGCTGCTTACGCTTCTTTTTCTGTCCACCGTTATTTTCTCTGCACTCGCAACCGGGAAGGGCTATCTATACACCCTGGATCTTACCAAGGTAACCGATCAAAAACTCCGTGTGGGGCTGACACCCCCAATGATCAGTGCCAAAGAAGTTGTGTATCGCATGCCCAAGATTGTTCCGGGCACTTATGAGATTTATGATTTTGGCCGTTTTGTCTCGGCATTCCAGGCTTTTGATGAGCAGGGAAAGGAGTTAGCTGTTGATCATCCCGATTTAAACAGCTGGCGTATTCAGGAGGCACAAAAGCTTGCAAAAATAACGTATTTGGTAGAATCTTCCTGGACATCCAAAGCCGGAGCCCCTATTGTTTTTGAACCTGCCGGTACCAATATCGAGGAAGGGAAAAATTTTGTGCTCAACACACATGGATTTTTTGGCTTTTTCGATGGGATGAAAAAACTGGATTATGAGCTTGATATTATCAAACCTGCAGGTTTTTATGGCTCGACCAGTCTGACCGATGTGGTGACAACCGGGAATACCGATGTGTATCATATCCCCGACTACACCCACCTGGCCGATGCTCCGCTGATGTATTGCATCCCCGATACCACCAGTATCCTTATTGGGCAGGCCCGTGTACTCATCTCATCCTACTCACCCTCCCACAAGGTTACCTCGGCCTATATTGCCGAAAATATTGACCAGATCCTCCGGGCCCAGAAGGAATACCTTGGCGGGGACCTTCCGATTAAAAAATATGCGTTTATTTTTTACTTTACCGATCGTCCCACGATTTCTGGAAACAGCGGCGCCCTGGAGCATAACCTGAGTTCCTTTTACGTGCTTCCTGAGATCAAACAGGAATATCTGAAACAAACGCTCCGTGATGTTGCGGCTCATGAATTCTTTCATGTAGTAACACCACTTAGCATCCATTCAGAAGAAATTGCCGATTTCGATTTTTCTGTCCCGAATATGTCTGAGCATCTCTGGCTTTACGAAGGCCTGACCGAATACTCAGCCGGTCTTGTTCAGATAAAGTATGGAATTATAGATCTCCCGGCTTATACCGAAATGCTTCACGATAAACTGGTTGCTGCTTCACGTTTTAATGACAAACTTTCATTCACAGAAATGAGCAAGCATGTGGTCGAGGCCAAATACCACACCCAGTACAACAATGTGTACGAGAAAGGGGCCCTCATTGGTATGTGCCTTGACATGAAGCTTCGTAAACTTTCGGATGGAAAATACGGCATACAAGATTTGCTGCGCGATCTGAGCAAAACATATGGCAGAGACAAAGCCTTTAAAGACGACGAACTTTTTGGTGCAATCACCAAATTGACCTACCCCGAAATAGGAACCTTTCTGAAAAATGATGTGGCCGGCGGTGATCCGCTTCCCTATAAGGAATTATTCAATCTGGCCGGGCTTGATTATGAAAACAAACAGACGATCAAGGGCATCACCCTGGGTGGTTTCGAACTGGGTTTTGATACGTTATCCAAGCATTTTATTGTGGCAGGAACACAGCTGATGGATAACTTCGGGAAAAAGATGAAATACAAAGAAGGTGACCAGATCCTGGATCTAAACGGTGCCGAACTTACCATGGATAATGCCCGGCAACTCATCCCAAAATATGCCAGCGAGGTAAAAGCAGGCGATGAAGTCAGAATCGCAGTACTCCGGAAAGACCGCAGAGGCCGGTTGAAAAAGAAGGTGTTGCATGCAAAACTGGAGGAGGTGGAAACAGTTCAAACCAATATACTGACGGCAATTTCTCCCGATCTCCTTACACCGGAACAAAAAAAGTTTCGGAAGGATTGGATTAACCAGTAAGGGGAGGTTCAACAGATGCTAAGATCCGGGCTCCCGCTCCCTGGATTGATCCTTGCAAGATCTCTCATTAATTACCTTTGATGCTATGAACCGAAAAGCACTCTACTGGCTCTGTAATCTGGGTGGCTGGTTAAGCTATGTGTTGCTCTTCGCGCTTCTGAACATTAACAGGGAGTGGGGCCCTGAAAATGCCTGGCTCCTGTTTGTCATCTTTTTCTTCGGTCTGTTCTTTTCCCATCTCTACCGTTGGTTCATCGTCAGGTTTAACTGGCTTCAAATTCGTGTGGGTCTGGTCATACCCTGGCTGGCTTTACTGATTCTGCTGTTTTCAGCCACCCTGGGTTTCATCACCGTCTTTGCTCAGGTGGCATTGCGCGTACTCAATACCGGAATCAGACAGGGTGGCCTGGTTGCCGGACGTCAGGTGTATTTGGCAACGATCCTGGGTTATGTGCTTATTTTCGGGGTTTGGACGCTCATCTATTTTGCCGTACACTATTTCCTGAACTACAAGAAAGCGGAAATCGAAAACCTGACCTGGCAGGCATCGATGACCGAGATCGAGTTGAACAAACTCAAATCGCAACTCAACCCGCATTTTGTCTTTAACTGCATGAACAGTATACGGGCCCTGGTCGACGAAGATCCAATCAAGGCAAAAGAGGCCGTGACCCAGCTCAGCAATATCCTCCGAAACACCTTGATGATGGGACGTAACCGCTTGGTACCTTTTGCGGAAGAATTAAAAGTAGTAAAGGATTATCTGGCCCTGGAAAGCATCAGGTTGGAAGAACGCCTGCTCTTAAAAATCGACGTTTCGCCCGATTGCAACCGCTTCGAGGTGCCGCCTCTCATGATTCAGACGCTCATCGAAAACGGAATCAAACACGGGATTTCTCAACTTACCGCTGGTGGTGTACTCGATATGCGTGCCTGGACAAAGGACGAGTATTTGCATCTCGAGCTGCGCAACAGCGGTCAATACAAAGGAAACACCAGCTCCGAAACAGGATTTGGAATACGCAATACCTTGCAGCGGCTGAAGTTACTCTACGGCGACAGAGCCGGTTTTGACATTAGCAATGAAAACAATCAAACTGTAATCACCCACCTCATACTCCCCAAATCATGAGAGCATTGATCATCGACGACGAGCGCCTGGCGCGACAGGAACTGAAATCGCTTCTGGCGCCTTATCATGAGGTGGAGGTGATTGGTGAATGTAAGGATGCTGAAAGTGCGGTTCAGAAAATTGCCGAACTCCAGCCCGAACTCATCTTTCTGGACGTTCAGATGCCGGGAAAAAACGGTTTCGAGCTTCTCCAGGAATTGCCCCAGGTACCTGAAGTGGTTTTCGTAACAGCCTTCGATCAGCATGCTCTCAAGGCTTTTGAAGTGAATGCGCTCGACTATCTTTTAAAACCGGTACAACCCGAACGGTTGGCCGAAACCATACGTAAGATCACTTCCCGGGAAAAGGTGGAGGTCAGGAAACAGATCCCGGCCGAAACAACTGTTCCTATGCTCCATGAGCACGATCAGGTATTTGTGAAGGACGGCGAGAAATGTTGGTTTGTACGGCTCGAAGAGGTTCGCCTTTTTGAATCCGAGGGCAATTATGTACGCATCTACTTTCAGACCTTCAGGCCGCTGATCCTCCGTTCACTGAATTACCTGGATGAACGGCTTGACCCGAAAGTATTCTTCCGCGCCAGCCGTAAGCATATTCTTAATCTCCGTTGGATTGACAGTGTGGAGAACTGGTTTAACGGGGGACTGATGGTGAAATTAAAAGGAGGGGAACAGGTTGAGATTTCAAGAAGACAAGCTTCCCGGCTCAAGGACATGATGAGTCTTTGAGGACAACGGAGCTTTTGTTAGCGATGTTCAGATGTTCTCATCCTCATCATCCGGACCCAAATCAACCGGAAGAAAAAACATCAGACTTAACAGACAGATCACACCAGTGAGCAGCATCAGAGAAGAAAACGGGAAGGAGGCCATCGGTCGTTTTATTTGCCCGTAAAAGTCAGCTCTTTATATTAAGAAGAGATGAAGGAAGGATTAACGAATCAGGATTTTTCGAACGGGAAAGCACTACACATGTTAATAAGCTCTGGGAAGAAGGCTTTGAATTCTTCCGAAAAGACCCCGTAATATTCAACCAGTTCTTCGGTACAGGTCTTCATCCCCGAGTTAAACCTGGCCCGGCGGGCCATGCCTTTCATCACTTGTTTGATGCCTTCCACATCGCGATACAACAGCAGCGCGTTTTCACGTACCATATAGGCATAAAACATGCTGGCTCTTGGAGGCATGATCTGGAGCTGGGTTTCAAGCCACGCATAGGTGTTTTGGGCGTATACATCAAGCGCTGTTTCCGAATAGGCCGCCCAGTTTAACGCCAGGAAATGATCATAAAACACATCGGTGATCACCCCTGCATATTTGTGGTATCTGGAGCGTAAGCGAGCCTTGCTTTGCTCCACCAGCGGATGTGAATCGGTAAACGTATCGATGGCCTGATGAAGCCGGATGCCCTGTTGAATGCCCGGAGTAAACAAGCGAAGCTGACTCGAACGAATTGAATCGGCCATGAAATTACCGGTCATCACCTCGCCGGGAGGGCCTGAAAGGTATAAATGCGCCAGAAAGTTCATGAGACAAGGTAGTCAACTATTCGCAATGATGCAGAACAGCTCTCCGAAGATCCGATAAGCGGTGAGTTCTTCGGCTTGCATCAAAGGCTTATCCTCCTGTTCCACCTGTAGTTTATGATATACGCATTACCCGATACCAGCGTCTCGGTTCTTTGTGGAAGCAATCTCTCAACTTCGGTTTGCTGATTGGTATATCTGGATAATCGAACGTTAAATTAAGAACATCGCTAATAACCCCATCCAAACAGGCCCTCTCCTTGGGAGAGGGGCAGGAAGAGGTCAAAAATGCAGGGTTATTAGAGATGCCCTGAATGGGTATCCGAGGGTCTTTTTTACATTTCCGGCACAAATGTTTGAAAGCCATGATGTTCAAACCGAAATCCAGGGGAAAAGGATTGATATCCTTGGATATCAAACCGAAGTCGGAGGAAAAAGGGATGAAATACAAGGATATCAAACCGAAGTCGAAGGAAAAAGGGATGAAATCCAAGGATATCAAACCGAAGTCGAAGGAAAAAGGGATGAAATCCTTGGATATCAAACCGAAGTCGAAGGAAAAAGGGATGAAATCCAAGGATATCAAACCGAAGTCGAAGGAAAAAGGAATGAAATCCATGGATATCAAACCGAAGTCGAAGGAAAAAGGAATGAAATCCAAGGATATCAAACCGAAGTCGAAGGATATCGAACCGAAGTCGGAGGATATTAACCCGAAGCAGCAGGACGGGATTTGTTTATTGAACAAGTCTCGTTTTTCGTTGCATAAAAGGCCATTTTGAACCGAACAGTCTGCACGCATCCTTTGGGTTTAAGAACCGCTGGCTTTGTGCAGGCTGGTGCTTCAAGCGGGAAGCTATTCAACCGTAATGGTAATTGGGTCGAGGTCAACCGATTTCCCATCGGCCCCCATGGCCTTGATGTTTTCGAAGGTAACGGTTTCGCCCCTCTTTAGCCGTTTTAAGGTTTTCTGACATTCGGGAGTCAGAAAGTTGCCTGTCACCGGTGGGTTGTTCGAGATCAGGCCGGTTGCGGTTGATACGGTGGTCATTTTAAACGAAGTGACCACTGCTTTTGCATTGAAATCAAAATTGGGGTCATAAAAGCACTGGATAGCACCCTGTATGGCGAGTATACCCTGTTTCATCCGTCCGCTGGTGCTGAGGTCGGCTATTTTAGCCGTTGGTTTTGGCAGATTTTTTACTTTAAACGTGATCTCGCCCATCATGCGTTTTTCTCCATTCCCCATTTCGGCCATGACATGAACAGTTGCTTTTCCGGCATGTGTATCGATCACATCAAACTTTCCCTTTCCTGTAGGCACGAGTTTTCCGTTGTCAATACTCACACTCAGTTTGTCATTTGGCACCCCTGGCACCGAAACCGAAATGGGGTTGGCCAGTTTGGCATACATTACATTCATCTTATCGGCCGAAACAGTCAGGGCCGGTTTTGCAACAATGTATTCGGTTTCGTAGGGGTATTCAAAGACCTTTCCTTTTGGAGAAACCATGCGTATGATACCCCTGAGTGTTTTAAAACCTTCGGAAGAAGCAGCAGCCGAATATTTTCCCATGCCCCGTATCACCGGTACAGAATCAACCGTGCCTTTAAAGGCTTTGGAGGCAGCATCGTAATCGCCCGTAAGCACATCGGTCTTTAATGTTTTGTTGAAAGCGGCAATGAATACATCGGCTTTGAATTTTTCGCCCAAGAGTACGTAATTGCTTTCAGAAACCACTTTTGCCGCTACGGTATCAAAAGGGATTGTTTCTCCACTGCTTTTGGCAAGCAGATGTTCAACCACCTCCGACTCTGCATCTTTTGCATCAGTCTCGAACTTGGTGAGTATCGTTACCGCAGCAGCCAGAGGTGTGTTGAAGAAGTTGTTCAGTTCCCAATTACGTGAACTTTCGTCGGCGGTAAGCGGAGGGTTTTTTGTGTCTATGCTCAGGTGTATCCGTTGCCTGTCTTCGGCATCGAGCAAGGCAAGCATTTTCCCGCGAAACGAGTTCAGTTTGTCTTTCAGTTCGCGGGCCAGGCCCGAGGACCCGTCTTCGCTGTTCCCGATCATGATCTGTGTGGGGGTGTTGATATCATCTTTGCCGATCACATTACCGAGCTGCACGGTGTCTTCTTCGTGTTTTTTAAAATGTTCGGTTTCGCGTATCAGCCTTTTTTTTAGCTGAACGATGTATTCGTTCAGTTGCAGTGTCATTGTTTTTGCCTGCTGGGCCTTTGCATAATTTTCGGCCACCCGTTTTGGGTCATAGAGTTTTAACCGGTCGAATTCTTCGTAGTACTGGGCCGTGTTATGAGTAAAACCCTTGCCGGTGGTTTCGAGTCCTGCGTTCACAACAACGAAGGAGTTCAGGATTTCTTTTGAAACGTTTAATGCCAGCAGGGCGGTAAGCACCAGGTACATCATGCCGATCATTTTCTGACGGGGAGGGAGTTTTGCAGAAGCCATGGGCGTTTGAGTTTAGAGGCCTGTCTTTTGCCCGATGAGCAAAAGGAGTGCCTGCGGTGAATTTTAAACTCATAATGTAGGCAGGGCAGGAAAAGATACAGGGATGAAAAAAAAATTTTGGATTTACAATTTGGGATTTAATGAGAGATTTTGAATGTATTTGATAATTTATTTTGATTTCGGGTTCAATTGTTTTTTTTAAATCGCACCTCTAAAAATCCCAAATTCCAAATCCTTTTATTTTGTCATCTTCCTGAACTGATAAAAAATGCGGTTGAGTACGGTGAGCTCCTCGGTAATAATCTCGGCTGTTCCCTGCATTTCTTCTTTGTATTCGAGTTGTTTATTATAAGAGGTCTTGAGCTTGTCGGGCAAGCTTACTTCTACTGCATAATTATTGTCTTTAGGCATCATCGAAATAGTTTTGACAAACCCATGTAACATTCCAAATTCCTGATAGGGGTAGTTATTAAGTTTGATGTTCACACGCTGGTTGGGTTTGAGCTTTCCCGAGTTCTGTACCGGCAGCACCAGCTTGGCGATGACTTCTTGTTTTTCGGTAGGCACAATGCTGCATACCTCATCACCCTGGTGGATGTTCTGGTTGGTGGTCCAGTAATTAAAGAGTGATACCTTGCCCGTTAAGGGCGCCTTGATGAGGTAGTTCTGGTTCCACGTTTCGATGGCCGATTTGAGGCTTTGCAAGGCCTGGTTCAGGGCGAGGGTGTATTTGTCGCGTTCCTGGAATTCCTGCATTTGCAGCTGCAATTTGTTTTTCTCGAGGTTGTTGAGCGTAATATTGTTGTTGAGGTTGGTGATCTTGGCGTTTTCGTAATTGCGTCTGGCCGAAAGGTATTCGCGGTTTTTGTCATCGTATTCTTTCTGTGCGATGGTCCCGTTTTGAAAAAGCGCGGTGTACCGGTTGTAATCTGTTTCGGCCAGATCGAATTCTTGTTTGTAATTTTCTTCCTGGGCTCTGAATTTTACAAAAAGAATCTTGTAGGTCTCCAGCTCCTTGTTGATGATTTCTATTTCTTTCGCTTCGGGGTTCACATCCTGAAACAGTTTAAAATCATTGTATCCTTTCAGGAAGGCCAGGAAGGCGGGTGTCAGATCGCCCATCTGAAGCGTGTCAAATTCGAGGATGAGGGGCAGTTGTTTCTTTGTCCTGAAGTTTGTCTGAAAACTGTCGATCAGGGCAGAAGCAAAGAGCACATGCTGGTAGTTCGACGTGTTCTCAATAACCATCAGCACCTGGTTTTCGGTTACACGCTCATTGTTGTGTATCAGGATCTGGCTCACTTTTCCGTTGCTTTTGGAGAGGAGGCGGGCAGGAGGGTTTAGGGTGGTGACCACCGTTTGTGCAACGAGTTTGTCGGGATACTTCAGAAAGGAGGCTGTAATGAGTGAAGCCGCCATGGCCAGAAAAATGAGCGAGATGCCATAACGCATGATCCAGCCGGGTACCGTGGTCAGCAGTTCGTTCACCTCTTCGGTTTTTATCTGGATGTCGTTTTCTTCTTTTTCTGACATTGTATTGTTTGTTTCGCTGAGGCTGCAATCAGCTGCCCAGTTCCAGTTGGTTTTTCACAAGTTCATAATACGCTCCACGCAGCGCGGTGAGTTCGGAATGGGTGCCTCGCTCCACAATAGCGCCTTTGTCGAGCACCACGATCTGATCGGCATTTTTTACCGTACTCAGGCGGTGTGCAATCACAACCACGGTGCGTCCATTGAAAAATTCATGGAGGTTGTTCATGATGATCTTTTCGTTGTTCGAGTCGAGTGCGCTGGTGGCCTCATCAAAAAACAGATAGTCCGGGTTTTTATATACGGCGCGTGCAATGAGGATGCGTTGTTTCTGACCGGTACTCACCCCAATTCCTTCCATGCCTATCTTGGTATTGTAGCTCAACGGGAGGTTTTCGATAAATTCCTGAATGTTTGCTACGTTCACGGCATGTTTCAGTTTGGCTTTATCCACACGTTCCTCGCCTACGGCAATGTTGTTGGCAATGGTATCCGAAAAGATATAACCTTCCTGCATCACCGCTCCGCAGTTGTTGCGCCAGGCATGGGCCGAAATGCTGCTGAGCCGGTGCGAGCCCACAGTAATGTCGCCCTTCTCGGGCTCATAAAATTTCAAGAGCAGTTTGAGCAACGTGGTCTTGCCGCTCCCGCTCGAGCCAACAATGGCGGTTACCTTGCGTGCGGGTATATCGAGATCGAGGTTTTTCAAAACCCGTTCCTGGGCAGACCCCGGATATTTAAATGAAACCTGATTCAGGAGGATAGCCCCATCGGCATCAAGCTCGGTGACCATTTCTTTTGAATAATGCTCCTCGTCGTCCTTGCCGTGGATTTCCGAAAGACGTTCCAGGCTCAGACGGGCGTCCTGCAGGCTTTGCACAAAGGTCACCAGTTGCAGGATGGGGCTGTTCAGCTGCCCGATGATATAACTCACCGAAAGCATCATACCCAGGGTAATCTTTCCGTCGATCACCAGTTTGGCAGAGAGAAAGGTGATGAAAATATTTTTGAGTTCATTGATAAGTCCCGAACCTACGTTTTGAGCTTGTTCGAGCGAAAGGCCTTTGATGCTGATCTTAAAGAGCCGCACCTGGATGTTTTCCCACTGCCAGCGTTTCTGGCGTTCGGCATTGTGCAGTTTTATTTCCTGCATGCCGGTGATGAGCTCCATGATCTTGCTCTGATTCTGCGCATTCTGGTTGAAGCGTTTGTAATCCAGATCGGCCCTGCGTTTGAGGAAGAAGATAATCCAGATAAAATAAAACAAGCTGCCGATAAAGAACACGGCAAAGATGGTCATGCTGTAAAAGGCCAATACAAAGCTGAAGATGACCAGGTTTACAAGTGAAAATAACACGTTGAGCGAAGTGGAAGTCAGGAAGCTTTCAATACGGTGGTGATCGCCGATGCGTTGCATGATATCGCCGGTGAGTTTTACATCAAAAAAGGCAATGGGCAGCTTCATGAGCTTGACAAAAAAATCGGAGACCAGGGAAATATTGATCCGGCTGCTTATATGCAGCAGGATCCAGCTCCGGATAATCTCGATGGTGGTACGGCCCAAAAAAAGCATGAGCTGTGCAAAGAGCACCATATACACAAATTTAACGTCCTGGTTCTGGACCCCGATGTCAACAATGCTTTGGGTGAGGAATGGCAGCACAAGTTGCAGCAAACTGCCGGCGATGAGCCCGGTCATCAACTGGATGAGCAGACGTTTGTAACGGAAGAGGTATTGAAACAGGAAGCGGAACCCCTTCTTGATCTTTTTATCCTTGCCCGGTATAGTCTCGTCGTCGGCAAAAAACTCAGGCGTTGGTTCCAGCAAGAGCACGATGCCTTCGTGCGCATCGCTCTGCCAGCTTTTCAGGAATTCATCTTTTTTGTACTTCAGGGGGCCATGACCGGGGTCAGCCACATACACAACCCCGCGTTTGATTTTATAGATGACTACAAAATGGTTCTGGTTCCAATGGGCAATACAGGGCAGGGTAGCTTCTTCGATGAGCTGTTCATAGGTAATTTTGACGCCGATGGTACGGAACCCGATTTTTTCGGCAGCTTCGCTCAAACCAAACAGGCTGCTCCCGATACGGGTGGTATTGGCAAGCTGACGGATCTCCTGTAACGGAATGCTTTTGCCATACTCCTTTGCAATCATGCGCAGGCAGGTCGGGCCGCAATCCATCTCGTCAGGCTGTCTGTAAAAAGGAAATGACATAATCAATACTAAGTTTGAGGTGTTTTGCCCCGTATCGCATTCAATAGCTCTCAAAGATAGGGCATACTCGCCACACCCATACCGTCAAATTGCCGGAGTGGCATCCTTCCGGCTTTTCTTGCGGCCTTCCTGGCTTTTGTGGTAGCGGTGCAGCAGGTCGTACACCACCATCTCGAACGTACGCTGGCGGGCTTTAAAGATGCGGTTTATCATCATGTGTATATGGCTGGCCAGCAGGTCCTCTAAGGGCAGGCGCAGGTTGCCTTGTTTCTGAAGGGCAAGAATTTGGTTTGCAAGGGGCTGAACCTGCTCTGTCTTCCAGTTGAGGAGTTCGATGAGCGGCAGGATCTCGCGTTCGGCATCCAGCTCCCGGTTCAGGATATCTTCCACCTTTTTACGCACATTCCTGAACTTGGTATCGAGCTGGAGTTTGAGTTCCTTGCTGCCTCCATGTTCTTTTGTGAATGAATTCTTGAGTTGTTCCAGAAAAAGGAGCCTGGATGTAAAATCGAGCTGGAAATTGTCCAGGAGTTCGTCGATGCTGCGGAGAGCAAACTGCCAGCGTATTTCTTCCCCGGCTTCGCCTCCGGTGAGATCGAGCAGGTTGAGCGTCACCTGGCTGTCGATGTTAAAAAGCGATTCGCTCAGTTCCATACTATTGCTGCCATATCGTTCCAGTTCACGGCTGTAGGTATCTGTCTGGAGTTTGTGTATCAAGCCTTGCTGCTGGTAGGGATGGAGGTATTTATCTGCCAGGGCAATGACAGGGCCAATGGAGGCGAGGTTGTTGAGCTGAAAACGGATGCGGATATGCGACTGTGGATCGGCATAGCGTATGAAGAAGAATTTTTCGATGAGCTTTTTCCGGATCAATTCTTCGGTCAGGGGTTTCAGTACATTGCCCAGGAGGTTATCGGCGGTTTTAATGCCGCAGTAGATCTTGTAGTAAAGCCATTCACTCCCGATGCTGAAGTTGCGTTGCACCGGCATTTCTTCGGTAACCGGTTGTCCGGGCCGGGCAGAACTGTTTTTGCCTGCAGGCTGTTCAGCCGGGTTTGGGTTTTTGAGGAGTATGGCAATGAATTCGTTGGTATGGCCCTGGCCCTGCTGGTTGGTCACGAGGCAATTGGCGGTGTCAAAAATAAATTCTTCGAGCAGAATCTGTTCCCGTTTGCGGATGGCGCCGGCCAGGATCTTGATGCTGAACGATTCGTGCAGGTTCAGGAACAGCTCGTTGTCGCCATCAGCCAGAACTACGTGTTGGGGGAGGTTCCATTTCTTAAGCCACTCGGCCACCAGCGCCTCGTATTCCGGTTTTGTGTCTTCGAGTAAAACCGAAAAATCGGTTTTGGTGAGTTTCCATTTGGCCCTGGCCAGGACAATGTTTTTGTATTCGGCCCTGGGCAGGAATTTTGATTCGCCTTGCAAGACACCCCAGTCGAAGTATACACCTGACTTTTCAAAATACTGGGTCTGAAGTTCGCAGAGAAAGTGATAGACGGGCAATGCATTGAACGAATAGTTGTGTGCCGTGCTCAGACGCGGGATGATTTCTTTGTTGAGGCGTTTGGAGCGCAGGATGATCTTTCCGTTCCTAACCGATACCAGGAGATCCTGCAACCCGATCTGATGATCGGCCGGAAGAGCCGATTTGCCCAGGTAGGGTATTTCATATTTTCGCAATACCGGCCGGAGCAGGATATTGCCAATGCGGCTTTCGGGGAGGTGTACAATTTCGGCAAGGATCTTTTCGGGGTTCGAATCCTGTTCGTGGGTGGTAATGGTGGAGATGATGTCGTTGATGGCTTTGTCGCCATGGGCAAAACGGCCGAGCAGGTTGGCGGCGCTCGAGCCTCCGATGTTGCCGAGGAGCAATCTTCCTGTTTTGTCGAGTACCCGGAACAGAACCGGCATGGTGTCGGGCATGTTGCCGGTGCCGGCTTCGAGGTCCTTCACATCGGCATCTGTAAAAGCTACGGTATAGTCGCCGTTTTTGGCTGCTTGTGTAAGTTTTGTGTGGAGCATGCTCTGGAGCTTGCTCCAGCGCAGCTCCTCGACAGCCTGTTGGGTAGGGGGCAGGTAGACATCGTCGAGCAAGGTATTGATCCCTGCTATGTCGCTGCCGGTGTATCCTATTCCGCTTTCTGTATCGAGCACTTCGAGCAGGGGCACTTCTGCATCCTCGTAGGCCTTTGTAAAGTTTTCGATAAACAGGGCCCGGTTTCGGTTTACATCTTTGGATGCAAAGCGGTTGAGGAATGCAAGCGCATCCTGGATTGCATCCTGAATGCCTGCATCCAGACAGGCGCAAAGGGTGTTTTTATATGAGTCGGTCTGAAAGAGTTGATTTTCCTCGATCGGAGTGTTGAGGGTCTTAAGTTTCGCGAGGATATCGCGGTACATCGTTGCATCGTTGCCCAGGTTTTCATCCAGCCGGGTGATAAGGTCTTGTACATTGTCGAGAACTCCGATCACCGCATCTATTTCGGGCAAAGGATGTTGTTGTGTAATGGTTTTCAGTGAATGGATGAGCTGGTAGATGAATTCATCGCCGGTAACAGCAGGTTCAAGTTCGCTGACGAGGATCTGGCTGGTGATGAGTTCTTTTACAAAGGCTTCGGCTTCTTCCAGCGATATGTCTTCTTCAACCAATAACGGGGCCAGATCGCTGATACGGGCGCCGGTGGTGGCCCGGTTGAGGATACGTTGCAGGTATTCGCTGTGGTCTACACTGCTGATCTGATGGATGCGGCGGCTGTTGACATATTTATACTCCACAAACCTCAGGTTTTCGCCAAACACATACATGCTGTTGTTCGGAAAAAAGTGCAGATAGGGGAGCAGCACCTCGTTGGCATTGAGCTGTTGCGCCAGGGCACAGAGGTAGTTCATGTCGAGACGCGTGTGGCGTTTCAGTTTCGTGTCGAGCGCCACTTCGTTGTGTGTGGCCCAGGTTCCGGTGGCACAGGCGGCAAAGAGGCCGTAGGGTGTGCAGCGGCTGCGCATGCGGCTGTAGTATTTGCCAACGGAGACAAGCAATTTGTGGATTTCCTTTTCACCCGTAAGTTCCTTGTTTTGCCATTTGATGATTTCGTCATACAAAACCGGCGAAGCCAGGTAGATGGCTTCTCTGAAATAAGCTTCCTGACAGAGTTTGGTGAGGAAATCGGGAGTCAGGGGTTCTGATCCTACCGGGAGCAGGGGGGTACGCAGTACAAACTGCGGGTGGTATCGGTAAAGAGCCTTTTGTTTTTCCATGATTTAAACGAATCCATTGTGTTGACGAAAAGGTAAAAATACAAAAAATGCAGCCAGGAACTAACGCCGAAAAGCTTGTTTTTGGGGCAGGGCGGCGGGAGCTATCGTCAAATGAGGTTTCGTGAAAGGAATTATTAATTTTATGGATGGATGTGTAAAAGTGGAGCAAAAATCAAACCGGGACAAGAATATTTGCTGAAACTGGGTTTTGCCGCTTTGAATGAGGGATGTGCCGGTGCGTATGGGTGCGGGCAACGCTCAAGGTTAAGCCTGGGGAACGCGAATGTTGGAAGGAAACCTATGGCGAGACTTGTTTGAAAGCATTGAAAGAGACAGGCTGCGTATGCAGGGAAATGGATGTTCAGCTCTGGCCGAAATAAATCCTGACCCTGTTCTTTTGCAAGAAAGGCGGTACTAAATACTACAGTTCAGGCCAGGATTGATACCAGAGCAAATGTACGGCAAGCTGTTCAATAAGCTCAAGATAGAAGGATAGTATCGTGCCTTCCCCATTTAATGTTCAACAACAAACTTACCTGTAGACAATACCTGCGCCGTATTATCCAGCACCTGATAAAAGTAAAGCCCGCTCCTGTAGGCAGCCGTATTGACTCGCAGCATATCGCTCTCAATATCCAGCATCTCCACCTCCCTGCCCGTGGCATCCATCACCCGGAAGTGTTTTGACCAGGGGGAGCTTATTTTTATCGATACTTCTGCCCTGGCAGGGTTGGGGTAGGGAGGGTTGTTTGTCTCGAGCGGGATTGAGGAAATGCCATTGGGCATAACTGTTTTTACCCAGTAGGTGGAGAGCGGTTTTCCAGCAGAATTACAAATCATTTCAATAAGGTTATCATGGATTCCATTAGCATACCACAAATAGATTTTAGAATTTCGAACCGCTGAAAAATAGTATGACCATACGTTTGCAGATCTGTTATGGTGAAAGAAGGAATCAATTTGAACACTGGTGTTAAAATCTCTAATTGTATTGAATGTTCCTGTAGGCGTTGTACAACTACCCCAGGAGTCTATCGTATCGGAGACGTAATAAGTGAATTTTTTCATAATTGAATCGAACATGCCATTTGAATAGTAATACTTTGACCAAGCGAAACTGGTTTGATTCCATTTAGTTTGATAAGTACATGGAAGTGGCATGGCTTCATACGGTGCTCTATAATGCCATATTTCAGCCGGAGATGAAGAAGAAAGATCCACAATCCCTGTTGCGGCAAAGAGAGTTGAATTGACCAGATTGTATATTATGCTTGTTGAATTTACTATTGCTACCGTCGAGCCGGGATAGTAATTGTTATATTGTGTATTTGCTGGGTTTATCATATATTCCGTATCGAGAGAAGATACACTAAGGGTGCTGAAATTCCAGGTTTGTCCGGCTCCGGAGCTTCCCGGCAAATTAGCTTGTGTTGTGTCAATTCCAAAAATTATTCCCTCTCCAATTTGTGGCATATCAGCACTCGTCATCGTGATTTGAGCCTTCAAACCGAGACAGGTTGTAAAGAGTAAACCAATAAACACAGTAAAAATCCGCTTCATGTTGGGAGCTGTTTGTGCTGGGGATGGCTCAGGGGATATTCCTGTTTCGGAAAGGTAACGTAATTTATTGAATTTTGAATGATTGTTTCGTCAGGTTATTCCTAAATAGTCACAATAGGCCACTCTTTTATCTTTCAACAATAACATCTATCGATCACAAGAAAAAATCCGGTCTCTTAGACCGGATTTTATTTTTAACAAGAATCTTTTCGCCAATGTGCTGGTTGCGCCCTGTCCTTTACTCATTTAATAACCACCAGCTGCTTCCCAGCACTTGCGTTATTGCTGGTTTGCAATTGGTAGTAATAGGTGCCGGCCGCAATGTCAGAGGTTGAAATTAGGAGTGAAGTGAAACTCCGGTCTACCCGAAACCGTTTTATTTCATTTCCCTGCAAATCGTAAAATACAATTTCTCCTTCATTTACATTTGCAGGAAGTTGATATGCAACGGTGGTGGAATTGCTGGTTGGGTTTGGGTATGCGTTGGCTAAAAGCGCGTTTTGATTTAATAAATTCTGATTTGCGCTAGCTATTGAATTGCTGAGCGTACCGCCCAGTGCAAACACTTTCGCCTGACCATTGCCATAACTCAGTATCATTTTTGTTCCCACCGAAGTATTGTAAATCGGATATTGTTGTAGTTGAACATTAGTCCTAATGACAGCTGCTCCTGTATCAGAAAAAAGCAAGTTCCCATCTTCGTTATAAATTCTAGTCATGACATTTGGTGCTGCTATATCAGTGATGTACATAAATTCCTTTTTGGAGTCAGTGTTGAATAAAGTCTCTGATAAGTACAAAACATCGCCAACGCCATTGCCAGATGATGTGTTGCCTGTAATATTCGCCAAGGAAATGGTTTGCACCAAGGAATGGTTCATGGAATAAATGCTGATGTATTTTCCCCACCTGTTTACATTTACGTATTGTTCACCCGAAACTTCAAATTTAATGATCATAAGCTGACTGGACACAGCAGGGTTCCCACTTGCATATGTTGAAGCACTATCATGAGTATATTCAAGTGTTATTTGTCCTCTAGCGTTTAGTGTAAACAGCGCAATAAGTAGGATGAATATGTTTTTCATGTCACATAATTAATTATTGATGAATAAAGAAGCCCCAACTTTTAACGTCAGGGCTTCTGTTAGTTATTGTTGCTTTACCATCTTTTTTGTAGCGATAATATTGCCATCGACTACTAAGGTATAGCTGTAAATTCCGTTAGAGAGGTCATTGGCATATACATTTAATTGACCCGCACCAGCAGTCTTTATTTCTGCACTCTTAATCATTACACCATTTGTATTGTAAAACAAAATTTGAGCTGAACTTATGATTTGAGGAATATTGTAAGTTATTGTTGTTTGTTCCGCAAATGGATTTGGAGTATTTTGATTCAAGACAATTGTACTCGCATCACTCAAATCAACACTCTGCGATCCAACTGCTTTGGTTCCAATTGAACCGTTGTCCTTATTTTGTATCTCGTGTCTTGAATCTAACGGACAACACGAATTTACAATTCTGTTTATTTGGGACTGGAGTGAATTATTTATGGAGTCTTGCTTTTTACCAACTGTTTGTAGACTATCTGTTTTGTAGATAAGATACTTTACGAGGGAATCTTGTTTAGACTTCGCCAGTTTAATGCTATCCGTAGTTAAACTAAGCTCTTGAACCGCTTTAACCAAAGGTACAACAAATTCCGAATAACTTAATCCATATATATCATTGCTGTTGGAAGGCTCATGGACAAGGGAAGATGTAAAGCCAAGTGATTGTGCCGTTTGATCTACTTCCTGAGCGATGAACCCAGAATGTACTATTGCAGTAGATGCAGTAAAATCAGTTGTTCGGTGAAGCGCTTTTGAGCTATCTGACATGTTTTGTATCATAAACTCATTGAGTGCCTTAGTATCCAGATTATACGTTACCGGGCGAAGTTTTTTAATGAAGGCCAAACCTTTGACAATCTCAACAACGTTTGTTTTAAAACGACCATCACTGCCACTGTAAATAGGAGTACCAGTAAATGTGGTAACTGAACTATTACCCATCATAATCTCATTACTTGTAAGTGCAACAGCCCCATTTCCGATAGCTGTAGCATTGGTTAAATTGGTAGCATTGGCATCAGCTGTATAGCCTATAAATGTATTATAAGTTCCGGTCGTGTTCGTATACCCAGCCTTATATCCAAAGCCAGAATTGCCCACCGCTGCTGTGGTCACTCCCAAAGAATAACTGCCATAAGCGCTGTTTGAGCCTCCCGAAGTGGCATCTAGCATAGAGCCATATCCGAACGCACAGTTAAAATTGTCAGTGTTCTTATATAAAGCAAAGTCTCCAAATGCCGAATTGTAGCTCCCTGTGGCTCCTTTTTGCATTGCACCATAACCAACCGCAGTGTTACTTACATAGCCGCCAGTGAGGGCAGCTAAGGTCTGATTGCCAATGCCAACGTTATAGCTTTCTGTAGTAGCTGAACTCATTGCATTATAACCTAAGAGTACATTGTAAGAACCGGTACCTGTAAATAAGGCTCTATTTCCGATACACACATTTTTTTCGCCCGCTCCAATGGAGTATCCTACTGAATCTCCTCCCAGAAAATTATCTGTTCCGGTGGTCATTCCATACCCGGTAAGATAGCCAATACCTGTGTTATATGCAGCCGTGTTTTGAAATAAACACTCATAACCAATGGCCGTAATGCCATTATTTGTTGTGTTAAAATATCCAGCACCAGGGCCAAGATTGGTATTCCAGCTTCCGGTGCTGTTCAGGTACCCGGCTTTTAGCCCCAGGAATGCGTTTTCTGCTCCTGCATAATTTGAATAGCCCGAATTACTTCCAATAAATGTATTCCCGTCGCTGATCAATTCAAGATCCCCATGTCCATTGGTATAACCCGAATTAAAACCAATAAATGTATTGTCTGTTAAAGAAATGGTGCTTCCACCTGCAATATAATAACCTGCATTGACACCCATCAGCGTATTCTGGGCTGTGAGTGAGTTTAATGAAAAGCCACAATCAGACCCGATCGCAATATTACTGGTTCCGGCATATCCTGCCGTTTGGGTATTTGTGGCCGAGCCGCTCAATACGGTACAGTCGGTTACCTGAGCGCTCATTTGCAAGCCGAAAACCAACACCAATAGTACCAGTGCTGAAATTTGAGGCAATTTTGTTTTCATGTCGGGTTCTCTCATAGAGGTTAGGGTTTTAGATTAGGACTGTAGTTGAATGAGTGTAAAGAACAGTCAGATAACCAAACCAAGTGACAGCAAACCAATAAACGTGACATTTTAACAAACAATCGTAGCTAATCTGAGAATTACCGTGACTTATAAAATTCACAGCTGACCTAATCTGATCAAAAAAAGCTTCTTATTCCTCACCGAAACCGTTATTTTTTTACCGCTGCTCAGGGTGACAACGCCCCCTATTCCTTCGTGATCAAATGATTTAACCGCATAAAGGTTAATGGCATGCGATTTATGGATGCGGTGTATAAAATCGCACTCAAGCATTTGTAAGACAATTTTAAGGTGTTTGCTGTAAATATGACAATCGGCATTTCGCATGATCAGCGAGGTATTATTGCCGATCGATTCCAGCCACAGGATGTCATGGATTACAATGGTTTGTAACCCCTTTATAGCCGGGATGATAAAATGCAGTTTTTTATTCATGCTTCGGCAGATCGAAAGGGTGAAGAACCGTAGTTTGGCAGGCGCTTTGTGAATGCTCCAACGGCATTGCCGGTTTGCGCCGAAGACTGCATGATTCTTTCTGGAAAATCCACAAAAAAGCAGGCAATATGAGGCCCGATGGTTGATTTATACCGCAGATCTGTATTCCGTGGGGGGGGGGGTATGTGTCATAATGATGGGGAAGTGTACTGGAACCAAAGGAAAGGAATGTAAAGCTTTAAAACAAATAAATGCACTAAGTATTGAAATAAAAAATCATCATAAGGCCACGTGATTGCGCGTTATTAAACCCTCCCCCCAAAAACAAGTCCAAACCAGATTTCATGTAGTAATTCTGTAAATTTGCCCCGATCCTAGCTCTATCCGATGAACCGCTTTTTACCTCTCTTTCTTTTTTCGCTTTTTTTTCTGAATATCCTTACGGTTAGCGCCCAGTACTCCGGTTCGAGGGGAGGTGGCGGGGCCGCTGCCACCACAGGCCATGTGTATGGAAAGGTGATAGACAGCGCCAGCGGCAAACCCATTGAATATGCCGTGGTTGAAGTGCTGGGTTTTAAGTATGATACGGTAAAACACTCGGGCGGCACCGCTCTTATCACCGGCGATCTGACCCGTGGCAACGGCGATTTCAGTCTCGAAAACCTGCCGCTCAAAGGCGAACTCACCATTAAATTCTCCTCGCTTGGGTATAAGCCTGTGGAACTGAAATTCGGTTTTAACCTCGATTATCAAAAGCTCAAACAGAAAGGCGGGGGAGGAAATTCGGATAACGGCGGAGGCGGCGGCTCATCGGCCATGCTCAGCATGACCGATAAAGACATTGGCAATATACGCCTTAAATCGACCACCAATATCCTCAAAGGCGTGACCATCGAAGCCGACAGGCCCGATGTGGAGATAAAACTGGATAAGAAAATCTACAACATCGAGAAAAATATTACCGTAACGGGCGGTACTGCCGAAGATGCCCTGAAAACCATACCCTCGGTAGTGGTTGATCTCGACGGGAATGTGACCATGCGCAATGCCAGCCCCCAGATATTTGTGGACGGACGCCCCACCACCCTTACCATCGACCAGATTCCGGCCGATGCCATCGAAAGCATTGAAGTCATCTCTAACCCTTCGGCCAAATACGATGCCTCGGGCGGCATGGGCGGCATCATCAATATTGTGCTGAAAAAGAACCGCAAGGCGGGTTACAACGGCAGCATCAGGGCCGGTGTGGATATGCGGGGCAAGACGGTGTTGGGCGGTGAGTTCAATGTGCGTCAGGGCAAGATCAATGCCTTTGTCAGCATTGGCGAACACGAACGCGAGTCGATCAGCCAGATCAGCACCAACCGCTATAACCTGGGCGGGCTGGGGCAGGCGGCATCGGTGCCGCTTACCAATCTGTTTCAGACCGACCCCTCGGTCATGACCGGTTATTTTGGCTATCTGCGCGGAGGCTTTGATTATTTTATCAATAACCGCAATACGCTTACCATCTCGGGCAATGTGGGCAAGGCGCATTTCAATACCAGCGATGTGCTCAATACCGTTACCGATACGCTTCATCCGGGTTTTACACCCACGTCTACCAGCATACGCAATACCACCTCCGGGCGCGATTTCAATAGTCTGGGAGGATCCATCCTCTTCAAACATCTGTTCCCGAAAGAAGGGCGTGACTGGACTGCCGATGTAAACTACAATTCGAACGGAGGCAATACCACGGGCGCCTATGTCACCAATTATTACCTGCCCGATGGCATCCTGTACCGTCCCGAAGTGCAACAGCAGCAGTTGGGGTATAGCTCGAGCCAGTTTATCACGGCCCAGACCGATTTTGAATCGCCCCTGAAATCGAATATCAAGATCGAAGCGGGGCTTCGCGCTTCCATCAAAAATTACAATGCTTCGAACAGCAGTTATATACTCAGTCCGCTTACCGATCAGTTTACAGAGCTCAATCAGTTCGGAGTCAATTATACGTTTACCGATCAGGTATATGCGGCCTATGGCACCTTTGGTCAGGAATTCAAAAAGATCAGTTATCAGGCCGGGCTGAGGCTGGAGAGTTCACTGTACTCGGGCGCTTTTGCCGATTCCACCACCAAATACCAGTATCAGTACCCCATCATTCCATTCCCCAGTTTGTTTGTGACCTATCATGCAAACGACAAGGATGATATCCAGTTCAGCTATACCCGGCGCATCAACCGCCCCAGCTTTTTCCAGCTGATACCGGCTACCGATTATTCAGATTCGCTGAACATCAAACGGGGCAACCCCTCGCTGAAACCTGAATTCGTGAATTCGCTCGAGATGAGTTATCTCAAAACCATCAGCCGGGGGAATACCATTATGTTCACGGCCTTTTACAAAGAATCGGTAAATCTCATCACCAACTATCAGGAAACGGAGATGAATTCCATCCTGCACCGGGAGATTGTGGTGAACACCTACGCCAATGCCCAAAGCAGCAATTCGTATGGAGGGGAGCTTACGGGCAGGGTCAGCATCAAAAAAGTGGTTGATCTGCTGGGT
>Ga0206851_1083_pt1 | contig 28540 bp, 29 predicted proteins | sample Alteio_BWOrgCont_13_FD_152904 | JGI IMG/M metagenome (GOLD analysis project Ga0206851, IMG submission 152904) | Enriched cells from forest soil in Barre Woods Harvard Forest LTER site, Petersham, Massachusetts, United States -... | ecosystem: Environmental > Terrestrial > Soil > Temperate forest >... | reverse complement strand
ATCCGCAAAACGTTGGGGGCCGGTGTCGGGAATATTCTTGCACTATTGAACCGGGACCTTATCCGCCTTGTCGGGATTGCCGTCCTCATCGCTTCCCCCATTGCCTGGTATGGCATGCGTCTATGGCTCCGCGATTTTGCTTATCGCATCTCCATCAGCGGATGGCTTTTTGCCGCTGCCGCGCTCGCTGCGCTCGCGCTGGCCTTCCTTACCACGAGCTACCAAACCATCAAAGCGGCAAGGGCCAATCCTATAGATGGGCTACGATCGGAGTGATTATTATTCTTATCTTCAACCATGCCCGCCCAGATCCCCCTTCCGACCCGCGCCGCTACGCCTGAACTCCGGCAGCTCGCAAAAGCCTGGGCAAAGGCGCACAAAGACTTGCCTGCGCAGGACTTTGGCTATTTCATCACAGGCTTGATTCACCATCCGTCAGCAGCCCAAAAGACCATGGGCGGCATTCTGCTTGGCTACATGGCCGCCCAGCGCCGGCAGCTTAGCCCTGCGCTCTATGATGACTGGCTGAACCACACCGAAGGCTGGGCCGCCATCGACGCTATCTGCTACAATAATTTCACCGCCCTGGAAATGCTGGATAACTTCGCGCAATGGAAAACGCTGATCACCCGGCTATCCAAATCTGATAACCTCAACAAATGCCGCGGCGCCATCGTTCTGCTCACCAAACCCGTGAAACAATCCGATGACCCCCGCCTCCGCGATCTGTCTTTCCAGGTGATCGACACGCTACACAAAGAAAGAAGCATTCTGATCACCAAAGCCGTCTCCTGGCTGCTTCGGCACCTCACCAAACATCATGCGCCCGCCGTCCGGCAATACCTCGACCTCCATAAAGCTCATCTCCCCGCCATTGCCATCCGCGAAACCACTAACAAACTTAACCATGGAATAAAATCGCCAAAAATCAGAAAATCGTACATTTGAGCGTTATAGGATCAACTGCGCTTGATTATCACCGCGGTACATAAATGGCAATTTGTATGAGCGACGTTTACAACAAGGACCTTGGTACCAAACAAAAAGCGCTTGCCATCAATCTCGACCAAAAGATTTACGGTTCCTTCGCAGAAGTAGGCGCCGGTCAGGACGTTGCCGCCTATTTTTTTAAGGCCGGGGCTTCCTCAGGCACCATCGCCAAAACCATGTCGGCCTATGACATGACCTTTTCCGACGTCATTTATGGTACTCAGCCCGGCCGTCGTTACGTCAGCGAGGCCCGGCTCAACGCCATGCTGGAAAAGGAATACGGGCTGCTCATCGAACGGCTCGCAGAGCAACGCGGGGATAACACTACCTTCTTCGCCTTCGCCGATACCGTCTCCGCCCTCAACTACCACAAGACCAACGAAGGCCACGGCTGGATGGGGGTCCGCTTCCAACTCGAGCCCAACGGCGCCTACAACGACGTCATTATTCACATCAAGCTGCTCGACAATGACGGGGTGATGCAACAGAACGCTGTCGGCGTCCTTGGCGTCAACCTGATGTACGCCTGCTTCTATTACTACACCCATCCAAATATTTTCCTGTTGTCGTTGATGGACAACCTTGCCAAGGATGCCCTGCAGATCGACATGATCCGTTTCGATGGCCCGGATTTCGCCAAGGTCGACAACCGGCTGATGAGCCTGCACCTCGTCAAATACGGGTTCTCCGATACCGCGCTCTTCGGGCCTGACGGCAAAAACCAGCAGCCTTCCGAAGTCCTGCACAAGAAGCACATCGTCGTCGTCCGCGGGCGATTCCGGCCCGTCATCAACGTTCACCTGGATATGCTCCACACGGGCGTCAAACAATTCATGCAGGAGCCTAACGTCGACCACGAGAATGTCGTTGTGATCACCGAGCTGACGCTCCAGGCCCTCCAGGAGAGGAACGCCGATCCGGCCGCCGAGATCGATGAGAAAGATTTCCTGGACCGGGTCGATATCCTGTGTGCCCTGGGGCAAACCGTCCTGATCTCGGACTTCCATGAATATTATAAGCTGGTCGCCTATCTCTCCAAGATCACCAAGTTGAAGATGGGGGTCGTCTTAGGCTACCCCAACCTGGAGTACATCTTCTCCGAAGAACACTATCACGACCTCCCCGGCGGCATCCTCGAATCCTTCGCCACGCTGTTCAGCCGAAACGTCAAGCTCTTCGTTTATCCCACCCTACGGAATGGTATCATCTACAATTGCCTGCGGTTCAATCCGCCGCCTCATCTCGTAGACCTCTACCGGTATCTGATCGCGAACGACAAGATCGAAGACATCCGGCATTATGAAGAGAAGAACCTGCAGATCCAGACCGACAAGGTGCTGCAGATGATCAAGAATAACGAAGATGGATGGGAACAGTACGTCCCGGCCGAAGTGGCGGCCATGATAAAGGACAGATGCTTGTTTGGTGTTGTATGTGAGCCGAAGCCGGCATCATCGTCTGCTTCCTAAGGACCTCCGCAGCTTTTGCACCGCTTGCCGGGGAATGGGCTACCGATCGATCTGTGAAGACAGCGGATAACGCAAATGGCTGCATCCGGTCATGTCGACGTCCACCCTTCCCACTGTTATGGGGCTTTCGACGCGCACCGCGATATGATTGGGATCGTCCGTCACCCAAACCGTCATTTTTTCCCCTCCTTCAAACATATTGCCTTTGACGAGCAGCGGCCTGAACTCAATCGTGTGGAACTTCCCATATTTTGTCCTGATGACGGCCTTTCCCAGATACCGGATATGAAGATGATAGACCCGCCGGTCGAGGAACATATAAAAAGGGATCGTATCGTTCGGATGATATTTCGCAAAATCAATATTGCGCGCATAGAAGACGGCGCTAACCACATCCTGTACACAGCTGGGGACGGGATAGGTGCCGGTATTGGTGATCGCCGTATTGGTAGCCTTGAAAAAAGAGACATTTTCGAAGGTCTTATACCCGCCTTCATTCACATCGCGGATGAACTTATAGGGCTGAAGCGTGGCGGTGTCGATATACGTCTCGTATTTGTCCCGGACCTTATAGAACAGGTCATGTGAGCTCTTACCTTCCGCCACGACATGATAGACATTCTTGCCCTCGTATTTTTCAAGTGAAGTGTTAAAAGTCGCTATCCCCCCGTTCAGCGATACGCCCGCCAGCACATAAGAGACCCGGTAGGTAAGCTGCTCGCCGGGATTGAAGGCCGTATTTCGGATATTACCGCAAAACTCGGTCCCGGGGTCATCCTTGGAGACCAGCCCCGGTTCCTGCCGGACCGCCCTGCTCACAGACCCAAACCCATCCCGGGCAACGGAGGGTACCGCTGCCGTCAGCAGCGCTATACAAGCGGTGATCAACACTCTCATATCCTACAAATTACAATACTTATGCCAGCCCTCAAAGTACTTTAACTGAAACTTCACGATTCCACTTTCCTGAACCACAAGTGCCGGACCCGGCCGTCATTGACTTCAAACCCCTTGATGCGGTTGTGCGGGTCCCGGATGATCTTCAGACTGGACATCCACCACCAGTCGTCATGAATATAATTGTCGCCCAACAGGGTTAGCGGAGTGTCGTTGTATTTCGCGCTGCCTATGGACAGGTGATGATCCTTCAGGACGATCCGGTAATTGCAATCGAGCTCGGGGCAAAAGTACGTGCCGGTGTAGGCCAGCAACTGATCATCGCGCCTGGCTGTCGTATCATACTGCCACAAATGGCGGTGATTCCCCGGCCAATATTCATCGGATACTTTTTCGCCCGTGCCCGTTGCCGAAAAGACGAAATATACCGTCGGATCATTGAACAGTCTGACAGTATCCTTTGCAGCGCTGATGAGCAGATAGCGGTCGCCCTGGGGGAGCCAGTACAGTTTCTTATCCTCAATGACAAACCTGAACCGGGCTCCATCCTCCGAAGTATATGCCCCCGCGAAGGATCCCAACGGACTGTGATCCGGCAAAACGGCCAACGAGCTGTCGGTGTAGGCCGGCTTGTCCGCGGGCTTTTTTGGGGAGGGGTCTTTGATAAACAAAGATGCCAGCTGATTCGCTTCATAGCCGGTATTGACATCGGCCAGATTACTGAAGACAATGAAACCCATCCTGAGGTCCGGGAAGACGCTCACGAAGGTCCGGTAACCCGCATCCGCACCACCGTGTTGATATCTGCGTTGACTGCGGAAACTATCCACCCCAATCCCCAGCGCATAATCCAGCTCCTTACCGTTGTTCAGGCGGCCTTGCCGGGTCAGCTGCGCGATATCCCCCTGATCACCCACTTTGTGATCCCAGAAATTCATCACCCACTTGCTCATATCGTCGATATTGGTGAACAGGCTGGTCGCTCCCGCAACGGAATAACTCAGGATCGCATTGGTATAATGATCCTTCCCATCTCTGTCATAAGAATAAGACCGGTTCGGGACGATCTCGGTATAATCGTCATGAAAATGCGTGTGAGTCATCCCCAATGGGCGAAAAATGGCTGAGTCCGTAAACTGCCGCAGCGTTTGACCTGACACCGACTTGACGATCTCTGCCAGCAGGGTAAATCCGCTGTTGCTGTACAGATACTCGTCGCCGGGTTTGAAGTTCAACGCCTCCTGCTTTGACAGGATCTTGATTATCTGATCCTGGGTAATGACGTCGTCGAGGCGTGTACCCGCAATAGCAAGCAACTGCCATTGATCGCGCACGCCGCTGGTGTGGTTGAGCAGGTTCCGGATCGTGATCCTTTCATTAAGACGGGGAAACCAGCTCAGATATTTATGGATATCGTCATCGAGGTCCAGCTTTCCCTGTCGCGCCAGCAGCACGATCGAAAAGGCCGTGAACTGCTTGGAGACCGAAGCCATGTGAAAGATTGTTTCAGGGCCGTTCGGCACGCCATATTCCAGGTTGGCCATCCCATAGCCTTTGGCAAAGATCAAACTGTCATTCCGGACGATCCCCACTGCCCAGCCGGGACTGGATGTCCGGTCCCATTCCCGGAAGAGACTGTCGATCCGGTCAGTCATGGCAGGCGGCAGGGACTGGGAATCAGCCGGCATCATAGTGGAGCTAAGCAGCACAACGGTAAGCAGCAATTTGGTGTAGATTCGCATCATGCAATTTACGAGGAAAAAATTGCAGGCATTTTGTAAATAAATAACTTTATAGTCCGATAAACTGGCCGTTATTATGAAATTAGATAAGACCACCCGCGCCGAGACCGCGATGCTGATCCGCAAACCTGTCTCAGAGGTTTTCGATGCCTTTGTCAATCCTGAGGTCACTACGAAGTTCTGGTTCACCGACAGCACGGGCCGGCTGGAAAAAGGAAAGGAGGTCGAGTGGACCTGGAAAATGTACGACGTGACCGCTGTGGTGTATGTAACGGAGCTGGTCCCGGATGAAACGATCACCATCGAATGGGGTATGCGAGGTGCGTCCCGGAGCCGCGCCGCATGGACCTTCGAGCCGCTTGATGAGCGCACTACTTTTGTCAGCATCGTAATGGATGGTTTTACCGGCGACGAAGAGGCGGTCTTCCACAGCGTTACCGATTCGGTCGGCGGTTTTTGCTGGGTACTTGCGGGTCTGAAGGCCTGGCTCGAACATGAGATCCGGCTTGGCCTGGTCCGCGACCGGTATCCCGCAGGGAAATCATAACGATCATTTAACACCCCCCGACTCGGAGCCGGAGGCCCGATTTTTGCTGTACGTAGCCCATGACCATGCCTGCTTCGCTCCAAAAGCTCAACAAGAATTATCTGATTGTCTATCTCGTATTGTTGATCTCGCTGGGCTACCTTATCTTTCTCGCATGCTCCATCCATGAGGGCATCTTCTATGCCGGTGACCAGGCGCTCAAGTCTCTCCAGGTAAAGCAGATTGCCGCCGGCCACGGGTTTAAATACCTTCACCTCGGCCAGCCCGATTGGGTCAAGTCGATCTGGAATGCCGGTTATTTTCCCTTACGGCCTCCTTTCTTCTATCCCTCACCAAAAGGGTATCTGATCGTCTATCCGCCGCTTTTCCAGGTCGTCTCCGCTTTTTTTTATGCTCGTTTCGGCGGCGCGGGTCTTTATATTCTACCAATGCTCTGTACTCTGATCTTACTCATCTGGACCATACAATTGCTAAAACGCTGCGGCATAAGCCCGGTCAATATCGCCCTGGCCATTTTTATGCTTGTCTTCTGTTCGCCGCTGATGCTGTATGGGGTGATGTTCTGGGAACATCTTCCTGCCGTGCTGCTCCTTTTCGCCGGGCTGTCTTTTATAGTGGCCCCGCCTGCCAAAGCATGGGTGGCTGTCGCCCTTGGAGTTTTGACCGGCTTTGCCATCTGGCTGCGACCCGAAGCCCTCATGATGGTCCTGCTATACAGCATCGCCGTGGTGATCCTCTATTACCGCGACCGGCGACCGGTCTATATCGCCTTTGGCGTAGGGATAGCGCTGGCGATCCTGCCCTGGTTTGCCTTCAATCAGCTCGAATACGGCTCGCTCTTTGGCATCCACGGCCAACAGGTTCTGAACGCAAATGACCCCGAATCCCGGTTGAGCTGGCAGAATGGCTGGCGCAATCTTATTGCGATCAATCATGTATCCATCCATGCTTTCTGGCTACTCCTCGTTCTTCCCGCTGTTCTATACTATTCTGTCCGCAGCAAAGGTCCCGATATCCGCCCATTGCTGCTGGCATCGATCGTTGTCCTCTACTCACTGTTAACTCCATTCATGCTGCCGAATGACGGCGTCGTCCAGTGGGGCGCGCGCTATTTCCTCGCGATCATCCCGGTTACGGTGTTCGCTCTCCTTCTCGCGGCCAGACAATGGGACATCACGGCCCACCGGCCGATCCCCTTATGGCTCACACTGCTGATCCTGATAGTTGGTCTGAAATCCTTCTATCGGAACACGCACGACGGAGGTTATAAGGAATTGCGCTGGCGTTACAACCAACGCCTTACCGATACCTACCGGCTTCTCAACAGTAAACCCGGCAATGTCGTCATCGTCTCCCCGCATTTTGCCGCTTATGATCTAGGGTACCTGTTCGACCAGAACTATTTCTTTGCCGCGACCGGCAATGACAGTCTCCGCCGCCTGCTTCCGCTATTAAAAAGCAACGGGGTCCACCAATTCATCGTTATCTATAACCCCCGTGACCATACGCTGCCCCCGATGTTGCAAGATTCTGCTACCCGTCACCTATTCGACACGGAGACGGCGGCCGGCTGGCTTCAGCAAGATATCGCTGCCAAGGTGTATGACCTTGATTCGACCTGGGCGGAGGGCGGTTCGCGCGAGCGGCTGGCTACCAAATAAAAAAAAACTGGCTGCCCTGTCCTAATATTGCGCCTGCGTTTGACATTATTAAAACATCCATTATGAAACATTTCGCCCTCCTTCTTCTGGCATCGGGATCGCTGTTCTACGCCTGCACGACCGGCGACGCTAAAACCGCCGATGCTTCGGCCAAGGCAGCCGAATCCACCCCAAAAGACACCTTAACCTACGCTTACCACGCCCTGTATTCCTCAGATATAACGGTCCCTGGCGACCCGGTCATCGCTCAGAAGGTGTTGACCGTCTGGAAACTGTTCGAGACCGCGCAGATTCAAACGATGAAACCCTATTTCGCCGATACAGTCCGGTATGATGACGCCCACGGCATGCACTTCTATGGTCCTACGGAAAAGCTCCTCGCCTATGCCAAGTCGGACATCGACGGTCTCGATTCCATGCGGTTCGACATCGTCATGTGGCAAAGTGCTCATATCAACGACCGGAACGAGGATATGGTCAATATATGGTCCCGTGAAAGACGCTATGGGAAAAATCACGGAAAAGCTGATACGGTGTTGATGCAGGAGAACTGGAAGGTGAAGAACGGGAAGGTCGTCGGTTTTGATCAATACCTGGCGAAGCAATAGCCGGGAATTGGTATCTTTCGAACATGAAAATCGCCGTGTTGCTCCTCCTTGCCTTGTTCTTGACCCATTTTGCGTTCGCTCAGTTCTTTATTGTTTCAGACAAAGACGGATACGTTAACGTCCGCGATTCTGCCTCCGGCGGAAGCAGGATCATCGACACGCTGAATAATGGGCATTTTATCTATTTCTTTGAGGAACAGACCGATACTTGGCGGAAGATCGAATACACCCGAAAGGGTAGGGAATATACCGGGTATGTATACCATGACCGACTGAAGCCGATTACAGACTACGATAGCATCCCTTTACTGGATCACGACAAAAATAGCGCCACCTGCGCCCACGATTCGGTCAAAGTCATTGTCACCGTACAAAAATTCGACAAGACCAGATATCGATTCACGTATGACAAAGACAACAAAGACCAGATCGTCAAGATCAACGGCAAACCATACTGCGGCACTGACGGCGAATTGCCAAAACTAGAATACAGGTCGATCGTGATCCAGTTGGGCAGCCGAAGGCGCCGGCGCTTATGACGTAGTATGGCGGGTGGTCAAAGGCGTGTATACGGATCGTGATGTCGAAAGCGGAGACTAACGCGCCGGTAGCGTTCAGCATTTTTTTCCCCAGGGAAGGGGAAAATATTTTTATATTTGTGGTAAGGTGAAGAATTGACAATTAAACTCTTAATACTATGCAAGTCAATGATTTAAAATACAATCTATTAGATAAGCTGATTTCTGTGAGGGATATAAGTGTCTTGCAAAAGATAAATGACCTTATAGGTAGCGTCGATATCAATACCCCGATATTCAAGACCACTGATAGCCAGCGGCAAATGTTGACAAAAAGTGAAGAGGATATTGCTAACGGCAATATGATTTCTGATGACGAATTAAATGAGGAAGAGGATCGATGGCTAAACGAATAATATGGACGAACACCGCAAAAAAGGCCAGACGGGAAATTCTTGAATATTGGACAAAACACAACGGATCAAATACCTATTCCAAAAAAATCTCCAAGTTATTTAGGATTAAGGTGGCGTTGCTGGAATCTGGCCACTATTTAGGCAAACCGACTGATTTCAAAGATGTGAGGGTCTCTTTGGTAAGCCATTTTTCAATTTTTTATAAGGTTCAAGACAAGGAGATCATTATTGTGGGAGTGTGGGATAACCGAAGAAACCCCGAGGACCTCCATGCGAACTTGGAAATGTAAGAAATGGATTAACGCGTCCAAAATTATGACTCAGTGAGTATGCCCGATATTCTTATCTACCCAGGCAATAAAATACTTGATATTCGGCGCATCCGTATGACCACCGTCATGTTGCCGCCATGCCAGTTGACCATCCAGCAATCCAGTATTCACCGGCGGCATCCGCTCCGTATGATAGTCATTGGATACTCCGAGGTCTCGAGCGCCGAGCAGCTTGTATACCGCGCCCACCGCCACTGCCGCCATATAACTGCCCTGATGGTCCAGCCATTTCGCATCCCCCTGCTCCGGAACCCCATAGCTGATAAAACATAGTCTTGGCGCGCATAACGCAATCAACTCATGCGAATCCACCGGCAGATCGTTCGCCGTCTTTGCCCCGAACGCCGCATCCGAAGCCCCGTACTTCATGTAGTTGCCCGCCATCCAGTAATATTCGCCGCCCGTGAGGCTTTCTACCGCCTCGCCCCAGTTGCGCCGGTGGAGCGTCGCCCCTCCCTTCCCTGATGACCCAATCAGCCCCATCGCAAACCGCGGCTCGAACGCCAGCGTGACCAGGGCGGCCTTGCCGTATCGGGAGACACCTTCGATCCCCACCTGCTTGCTATCTACCATCGGTTCGTTCGCTTCGAGATAGTCCAAAGCTCTTGCTGCACCCCACGCCCAGGCGCGCAGCGCGCCCCAGTCATCCGGCTTACGGAACTGTCCCTTATTGACCAAACCGATGATACCCTTTGTCAGTCCCGCGCCATTGTCGGCCTGGATGCTGTTCGGATCGAGAAGGATATAGCCCCAGCCATCGGCAATAAGCTGCTGCGCAGCCGGCGGATCGCCGACGGGACGCGGCGGAGGAAAGACCGGGGCTTGCGAAGCGATTGGATTATAAGCGGGATACTTGTCAAAGATCTCCTGCAATTCCGGATGGTCCTTTACCAACAGCTGTTTGATCGCTGCATTGATCTTCTCCAAATCCTCGGCCGGTGGCTGGTTAGGCGCAGGCAGCACGCTGCGGCCGAACATCATCAGCAGCGGCACCGGTCCTTTGGCGTTAGCCGGCATCACCAGCGTCATTTTGATCGTCACGTCGATGGCCGGATACGAAGAATTGTCAACATGCCCTTCGAGCTGTTTGGCGATGACGGGTGTAAACCCGAGAAACTCCCGCTCCGAGATTTTTGTCGTCCACGTAACACCCGGAACATGCGCAGGCACCCGGCCGTAGACTTCCCGCTCGAAGTCCTCCACGATCTCCGGCCGCCGCTGGGCCCACCAAATTGCCGCCGTCGTCACCTTTTTACCGTTGTTCAGCGTGAGCACGTCAGGAAGGTTCGGGTACGGATCGGCCAGCGCCGTATCATAGTTGGCATGGTTCGGCGCCTTCTCATCGCCGCTTGGCCCGGGCCGCAGGCTTTTGATCCCCAGCAGCTTCATCATGTTTTCGTGGTCATCCTGCGCGCGGAGGCAAAGTGCGCCCGTAAGACACAGTCCCAATAAAATCAAACGGTTCATATCCTGAAAAATTATTTGTCCTGATCGGTGCGAAAGGGTGATGCGGGCAGGCCTTCTTTGTTGTACAAATTCGCTCCCTCCGGGTTATCGGCCCAGGCATATCGAACATACAGCGGCTCCGGAACATCCGGGCTGGACACGATCACATGGTCGCCGTCGATCCGCGCGCCGGCCCAAACAAACTTCTTATCCGCTCCCGCGATCGCAAATTGCTGCAACTCTCCGCCTCCCTTGACCATCATTCCGCTACCGATGGCGGTGAAACTCAGGATAATCTTATCTCCATCCACCCGCGCCGATTGATAGATCGGACCTGACGCAACAACCGATGAATCGCCATAAGCAAGTTGCTCCGCCGCCAGCGCCAGCCGGTCTCCGACGTCCTTTTTGTCCAGCGGATGGACGTCGTTCCATTCCCCCACGTCAATGGTCACCGCCATCGCCGTATTCGGCACCGATAACGCAACCAGCTGCCCCTCCCGTAACTCTGCCCATTGGCTCTCGGAAGGGGAATATTGCACCTCCATGTAATTGGGCAGCTGCACGTACAGAAAAGGAAGATTACCCTCCTTCCAATCCGAGCGCCAGTCAGCGATCAGCGCCGGCAGCAGTTTCCGGTACTCGCGCGGATTGCCGGTATTCGCTTCCCCCTGGTACCACAGGAACCCCTTGATGCCGTAATGGACGGCCGGGGCTACCATGGTATTGTAAAGGCCGGTGGGTTCGTTTTGTGCCGAAAAAGGAGGCGTGCCGCCGCTCATATTCCGCGGCGGAAAGACCTGACCGACCTTGTATTGCCAGTCCCCACGGATATCAATATGCGTAACGCCATCGGTAAGCTCATATCTTTTGTCCGGTACGAACCCGCCCTTGCCGGAGGTGTTGGTGACGCGCACCACCAGAAGATTCTCACCCTCCTTTAACAGGCCTGCGGGTACTTCATACCGCCGCGGCGGGTATTGATAGGTGATATTGCCGACCTTGACGCCGTTCAGGTATGTTTCGTCGGCATCAATGATGCGGCCGACAAATAGTTTTGCCGGCTTTCCCGCCATCGACGCCGGTACCTCGATCTTTTTCCGGAACCACACTACGCCGTTCAATCCCTTCACTCCCTGATCGGCCCAATAGCCGGGCAGCCAGAATGGATGCCAGCCGACCGGGGCATAGTCGGGCGAATACCATTTCACTACTCCGGCTAACCCTTGATCGGGATGCGCTTTGCTGTGATCATCCGACACATTCCGGCGAAGGGCCATTGCCAAATTGTTCTCTTCCGGCAAATTTCCGATCTGTTCTAAATAAGCAGACATACCGGAGAAGCCCGCCGCACTGATCCAAGCCTGGATCGGCGTCCCGCCGACACTGGAATTGATGATCCCGATAGGGACATGATATTTCTGGTATAATTGCCGCGCAAAGAAATAAGTCGCCGCGCCAAAGGCCAGCACGGTCGCAGGGTTGGCTTCCTGCCAGGTGGAGTGGGGGAGGTCTTCATGCCGGGCCGTCACGTCGGCCGCTGTCGGCACGAAGAAGTTGCGGATCTGTGGAAAATCAGCCCCCGCGATATCGTCAGGATACTTCTCTTTCACCCGCTCCATCGGGATGACCATATTGGACTGACCGGAACAAAACCAGACGTCACCAATGAGGATGTCGTTGACTACCAAATGATTGCTGCCGTGGATCTCCAATGTATAGGGACCGCCCGCCTTCATGGCCGGCACCCGGACCTGCCAGCTGCTATCTGCAGCCGCACTCGTCCTATAGCGCCGTCCGGCGAACTCCAGCATGATCCGTTCCCTTGGCGAGGCCCAGCCCCAGATCGTCAGGGGGATGTCCCGCTGCAGGACCATTTTATCGGCAATCAATTGGGGAAGCCGGACCTGGGCGGATGCGATTAACCCGGTGAAAAGAAGGAGAAGGAAGAGGAAGACCTGTCTGACAGAGTTCATGTTGCAATCGGTTGCATGAAACTACGATTTATTCCTTAGTTTTATTTCACTAATTTTTTGCTTGTTATGGAACGGATGCATCCCGGACTGATTGTTTTTTCCGCATTAATGGCCCTCGCCGCCGTTACCTGCCGCGCCCAGGACAACGCTCCCTGGAATCATAAATCCTGTGCTGTCGTCCTGACCTATGACGATGCCATCGATGTGGATATTGACAATGTTTTACCGGCACTGGATTCGCTGCGCTTCAAAGGCACTTTCTACCTTATCGGCTCCTCTTCGGTGGTAGCAACCCGGATGGCGGCCTGGCGTAAGGCCGCAGCCGAGGGCCACGAGCTCGGCAACCACTCGATGTTCCATCCCTGCGACGCCAGCCTGCCGGGACGGACCTGGGTGTCCGCAGACAATGACCTCAGCAAATATACCGTGCGACGGGCTGTTGCCGAGATCCGCCAAACAAACGTCCTTCTCCAGGCCATCGATGGAAAGACGCAAAGAACCTTCGCCTATCCCTGCGGTGATATGACGGTGCATGACACGCTGTTCTACAGCTGGCTTCAGAAGGATTTTGTCGCCGCCCGCGGCGTCCGCGGTGTCTTTGATACCCTCGGCAAAGTCAACCTCGATAATGTCGACTGCTTTGCGATGAATGGCAATACCGCCGACCAAATGATCGCGCTGGTCCGTCACGCTATGCAAACGCACACGCTGCTGGTCTTCCTGTTCCATGGGGTGGGAGGGGGGCATAATATCAATGTCGCTCTCCGTGAACACAGCGAGCTGCTGCATTTCATCAAGGATCACGAAGATCAGATCTGGGTCGCGCCGATGGTAGACGTGGCGGAATATATTCGCGCCCACCAGTAACATCAGACCCCAGCCGTCGCATCGGAATTTCCAAATTAATTGAATTTGTCTATGCAAATCCAAATCTTCCGAAAATAGCACCCGCCGACCTTCGGGAAACCACCAGCGACAAAGCAGTCCCCCCAAACTTTCCGGATTGACCGCAAACTTTTCCCGGTTCCCCGCAACCACCCCCGCGACCCAAAAACCGCATGGTAGTTTTGTGCCATGAAAAAGCTAATACTCCTCCTCTGCACCTTCCTGGCCCTCAACCAGCTGATCGCTCAAGGCCCGCCCGCAGGCGGCCCCCCTCCGGGTGGTCCCGGCGGCCCGGGAGGCCCGATGAGCGGCGGTTCCGCTTCCGGCCATCTCTTCGGCAAACTCGTCGACAGTACCGGCCACGGCATCGCCCGCGCCTCCGTCATGATCCTCAAAATTTCCAAAGACCCCGCCACCGGCAAACAACGCGAAACCCTGCTAAAAGGCGGGAGCAGCCAGAACAACGGCGACTTCTCGGTTGAAGACCTCCCGGCAGGCAGCCCGTTGAAACTCAGTATCACGGCAGTAGGCTATACCCCTTATACGCAGGTTATCCTCCTCACGCCGCAAACCTCCGATAAGGACCTGGGTAAGCTGACGATGACCCAGGCGTCCAAAGAGCTCCAGCAGGTTGTTGTCACCGCCAGCAAACCCACCATGACCGTCGATATGGAGAAAAAGGTTTTCAACGTGTCAAAAGATCTGACGAGTGTCGGTGGCACAGGCCTTGATGTGCTGAAAAACGTCCCTTCCGTCAACGTCGACATTGATGGCAACATCACCCTGAGGGGCGGATCGCCGCAGTTGTTCGTTGACGGCAAGCCGACCACCCTGACCCTCGATGAGATCCCTTCGGATGCAATCGAAAGCGTGGAAGTGATCGCCAACCCCTCGGCCAAATACGATGCCTCGGGCGGCGGCGCCGGTATCCTCAATATCGTCCTGAAAAAGAACCGCAAGACCGGCTATAACGGCAGCGTGCGGGCAGGTGTCGACCGTTACGGGGGCGCCAACGCGGGCGCCAGCTTCAATTATCGCGAAAACAAAATCAACTTCTCCGCAGACCTCAATACCCGTATTGCGCGTGACCGCGTGACCAGCTCCATCGACCGTCAGGACTATAGCACCACCCCAAGCACCTTCCTGGATCAGCAGGAACTCGATACCAACAAAGGCCACATGTATTTCGGCCGGGTAGGGCTGGACTATTTTATCAATAACCGCAGCACGCTGTCCCTAACCGGGTTCGCCATGCACATGCAAATGGCCCAGACGTCCAATATCACCATGAACACCGACAGCATGTACTCGGCCGGAACAGTAAGCCAAAACAGTACGGAGGAGATCCTTAGCTCCCGCCACTTCAACGGCCGCGGCGCTACCCTGGGCTTCAAACAACTCTTCCCCAAAGAAAAGGAAGAATGGACTGCGGACGCCAGTTATTTCTCGGGCGATGCCGGAAACAACTCCCTCTATACGACCAATTACTTTGCGAGCAGCAGCGGCCTGGGCCTCCCTGGCAATCAGCTTCAACAGATCATCGGCGGCGGCAATGACAACAACATCATCCTGCAAACCGATTTCTCCGATCCTATCGCTCCGAAGACCACGTTGGAAGCCGGCCTCCGTGGCGCCTTGCAAGGCCGGTTGAATATCAACAACAATTACACGTATAATCCCGACTCGAATGTCTACGATCTGATCCCATCGGCGGCCAGCAATTATAAGAGCCAAAGCGATGTTTATGCGGCCTATGCCACCATTGCCAGCAGTGTTCACAATTTCACCTATAAGATCGGGCTGCGCGCTGAAAGCTCCAACTACCACGGCACCCTGCTGAATTCGGACTCGAGCTTCCATAACCAATATCCGATCAGCCTGTTCCCCTCGCTCTTCCTCGGCCAGAAGCTGGGCAACAACCAGGAGATCCAGCTGGCCTATACCCGTCGCGTTAACCGGCCCAACTTCTTCCAGCTGGTGCCCTATACCGACTCATCAAACCCGCTTAATATCACCCGCGGGAACCCCAACCTGATACCGGAATTCACCCAGTCGGTCGAACTCTCCTATCTTAAAACCTTCCCCGGCAACAGCACCCTCATGGCCTCGGTCTATTATAAATACACCGATCACCTCATCACCGGCTATATCGAAGCCGATACCAACGCGGCCACCGGGAATACGACCCTCATCAATACCTATATCAACGCCGAATCCAGTCGTGCTATGGGCGCCGAACTTACCGGCCAGATCAACATCACCCGATGGTGGGACCTGACCACGAACATTAATCTATACCAGTCGAAGATCAACGTCGGTTCAACAGAAGCCGAATCTGAAGGTGTAGCCCAGGCGGCGCTGTGGAGCTGGTTCGGCAAGCTGAATACGAACTTCCGCCTCCCCTCGGGGTTTAGCATCCAAGTCTCCGGCATGTATCAGTCGAAGACTAACCTGCCCATCAACAACAACGGTAACCAACCCGGTCCTCCCAATATGCAGTCGCAAAGCGCCTCGCAGGGCTATATCCGGCCTTTCTACGAAGCCGACATCGCCGTCAAAAAGACCTTCCTGAACAACAAGCTGGCCACTACCCTGAGCTTTAGCGATATCTTCCGCAGCCGCTGGCAGGACCAGTATACCTACAGCGCCTACTTCACCCAGGAATATGACCGGCTCCGCGACCCGCAGATGGTAAGGCTGAATGTTAGCTGGAGCTTCGGGAAAGTAGATGTCAGCCTGTTCAAGCGTAAGAACAACAACGTGCAAAGCGAAGAACAATAGGATTTCAGTTTAAACCCTATATTTACTACACATGAAGTCTAACTGGTATACCGGCAGAGCGATCAAAGTGCTTACCCATATGGGCATTTGGGTCGTTCTGTTGTCGCTGCCCTACCTCCTGGACAGCCACCACGGCATGGAGCATCATCATGACGACCGGCGTGATCGAGCCTTTTTCTATCTGAATTTCATTACTAATATCCTGTGGATCGGTCCATTTTATCTAAACGCTTATCTGCTCACGGCACGGCTTTTCATTCGCCGCCGCTATCTCGAATATATCGGCTCCCTGATCCTCCTGTTCGGCGTCATGTTGTCTATGAATTTCGTCTTATTCAAATTTGCCTTCGATCTGGATCACTTTAGCCTGAAGGGTGCGACCTACTTCCTGTTGCCGGCCTTTCTACTGACGATCGCCGTCAGCACCGCTTTCCGTCTCGTCACGGACAGGCTGGAAGCCGACAAGCTCGCAAAGGACCGGCACGAAGAGAACCTGAAAACGGAGCTTTCCTTTCTCCGCTCGCAGATCAGCCCGCATTTTATCTTCAATATCCTCAACAACCTTGTCGCGCTCGAACAGATGAAGTCCCCCGAATTGGGCCCAACCATCCTCAAACTGGCTGCCCTTATGCAGTACATGCTCTATGATACGGACGAGGAACGTGTTCCCCTGTCCAAAGAAGTGGAATACCTGCAAAGCTATATCGACCTCCAGAAACAACGATTTGGCAACAAAGTCCCCATAACGGTATCTCTTGATTCACCGCGTGGCTTTCTGGAGATCGAACCTATGCTCCTGATCCCCTTTGTAGAGAATGCATTCAAACACGGCGTCGGCCTCATCGATCAGCCTTCCATCAATATCGAGCTGTGCGTCCGCGAAAAAACCCTTTATTTCAAAGTCCGCAACCGGTATAACATGTCCAGCGCAGAAGTAAAGGACAAGACCTCGGGGATTGGTCTCAGCAATGTCAAAAGAAGGCTCAAGCTCCTCTACGGAAACCTGCAACGTCTTGACATCAGCCGGGATAACGGCTGGTTTATCGTATCGCTTCAACTAAATTTGCACTGATGTTAAGATGTATTGCCGTCGACGATGAGCCCCTGGCGCTGCACTTGCTGACTGACTATATCGGCAAGGTGCCCTTCCTCAACCTGGTGGCGACCGCCGGCGACGCATTCGAAGCGGCAAAACTCCTCCAGGAAAAGCCCGTCGACCTGATCTTCATAGATATCCAGATGCCCGGCCTTACCGGGCTTCAATTCATCCAAAGCCTGGCCAAACGCCCGATGGTCATCATCATCACCGCGTACAAGAAATTTGCGCCGGATGGCTTTGACCTCGATGTCGTCGATTACCTGGTAAAACCTATGGGCCTCGACCGTTTTATGAAAGCCTGTAATAAAGCGCAGGAGCTTCATGACCTACGCACAAGCATAACCACAACCGCGGGCGGAGGCGCCGGCATCCCCACCCCCAATACGGCAGAATTCTTCTTTGTCAATGTAGACTATAGCCTTGTCAAAGTCCTCTTTGCTGATATCATCTGGATCGAAGGCTCAGGCGACTACGTGAAGATCCACCTGAAGAACGCACCCAAGCCCTTGCTCGTCCGAACAACCGCTAAAACGCTCGAATCGGAACTGCCCGCCGAAAAATTTCTCCGTATCCACAAATCCTATATTGTCGCCGTCGCCAGCATCACCGCCATACGAAAGAATAGCCTCTTTATCGGCGAACTGGAACTGCCGGTAGGAGAGACCTATCGCGATACGCTACGCCAGCTGACCGGCCGCGATCTGTAACGGCCATTCACCGGTGGGCGAAGACCGTCACATTTTCAACTCACCCCAGCCACTCCGGTATTCACGTTTGACAAATTGATTTGCCGGCTCGTAGTTCGTTACTCTCATATTGGCGCCGTCCCATTGAAGGGCCTTGTATCTGCCACTAAATTGCAATCCCTCCATAGGGCCGTATACAGGGTCGTTGCGTTTTATCTTCTCCTGGATATCAAAGGTTCGTAAAAGCAGGTTACCCATCAGCACGGTTTCAGAAAGCGGTCCGGCATATCCTACAAACGGCGAGTCGACCTCCATTTTACCATAGCCTGCTATTGAAGCATCGATCCATTGCCACCAGTGGCCATCCATATCGCCATCCACACGAGGATATTTCTTAGGTACATTCACATCCTTATTCAGCGATAAGGGCAACAAGCGTGGGTGACTGCCGCCCCAGCCGCAACTTACTTTACCTTTCGTGCCGATAAACAGTGTGCATCCTTCAAAATCATTCTCGGCAGGTATATCACCTAAGGCCAAATTCTGGTTCACATCAGGGTCAAGCTCCGTGAGCCGCTCAGGCGTGATACCGCCATCCATCCAGTACAAGTCCAGGTCCATGCCATTTTGCTGTTTGAATTTGAATTTGAGAGAACTGGATACCGGCCCGCTCTCGGGGTAGATTCCTTCCTTAAAAATACCCTGATAAACCGTGCTGGCGCTGCCCGATACTTCGGTAGGGTAGCCCAGTCCAAGCAACTTGAATGCCGGCCCCATAATGTGGCAGCCCATATCGCCTAATGCGCCGGTGCCAAAAGCCCACCATCCGCGCCAGTTAAAAGGTACCAGGTTATCGATGTAATTGGTCTCCTTCGCGGTACCCAGCCATAAGTCCCAGTTTAGCTCTTTCGGTATTGCCGGACCGGTTTTTGGCCAGGAAATACCCTGCGGCCATACAGGCCGGTCGGTCCAACAGTAGACTTTTACCATATCGCCTATCAGCCCGGCCTCGAACCATTCGCGCAGGGTACGCATACCCTCGCACGATGCGCCCTGGTCTCCCATCTGGGTAACTACCTGGTAATGTTCTGAAGCCTGGGTCAGAATACGGGCCTCGTAAATATCATGGGTAAGGGGTTTTTGCAGATAGAGATGTTTGTGCAGCTGCATGGCGCTAAGTCCGACAATGGCATGATTGTGGTCTGGGATCGCCACCGTCACCGCATCGAAATGTTTGCTTTCCTTGTCAAACATTTCCCGCCAGTCGTGATAGTACGGTGCATTCGGGTATTCCTTCCTGCGCGGCGCAGCCATGCGTTCATCCACATCGCAGAGAAAAGCCATTACCGCATTTTTCTTCGGATTCCGCATATGGGTATGGATATCATTCGCCGCCTCCCCGCCGCAGCCCACGGCCGCGATGTAGAGCTTATCGCTCGGCGGGACATAGCCCCGGCCACCCAGTACATGCCGGGGTACGATATATAACCCCGCAGCCGTCATCGCAGCCTTTTGCACAAAACTCCGCCGGCTCAGGCCTTTTTTGAGATTGGTCTTTTTCATTTCTGGTGATTATTATTTAGCGAGCGGCTTCACAGCAACCTCTTTGAAATAGACAATATCGTCGTTGCCGTGATTTTGCAGACCCATATACCCTTCGTTAGGCCTGCGTCCGCGTTGCGGTTCAAAATCGAATTTGCGTTCCGGGACCGGATCGCCTTCCCTGTAATCGGTGACCTTCTCGCCATTCACATAAACGATGGTGTGTGGTCCATCCAGAGTGATTTCCATGGTGTTCCACTCGGGACCGGGCTTTCCCGGTTTTGCAAGGGGTTTTGTCAGCGAATAAAGCGTCCCGGTGATATGGTATTCATCTTCGCCCGAGGTTTCGGGATGATTATCGATTTGCACCTCATAACCATAGTGCACCGGCATCCACTCCTCCCTGGGTTCGACGGGAATCCGAATAAAGACCCCCGAGTTGCTGTTAAACTTTTGCATTTTAAACACCACCCGGATCTTACAGTTACCAAATTTCTGCCCCTGCCAATACAGAAGGCCCATGCCGCCGTGGCTTTTGATCAGCCCGCTGTCCACATAGTGGGTGCCTGGGCCCACCTGCTTCCAGCCGTTAAGGTCCTTGCCATCAAAAAGTTGGGTCCATCCCGTATCGTATAGGGCGGCAGTTGGCAGGGGATGAGCGATATCCCGGGAATGCCAGCCGGCGAGCACGAAGAGGCCGGCGGCGGCAAGCGTAGCTAACCATTTATTTTTCATTGTAGCGTGTTTTGCAATCGTTTATGGGGGTCATGTCTTTTATACACATAAACTTACTTAAAAATGCAATACCGCTGTTGATTTTTGTTTTTCGTTATTTTTATGGCTATGAAACGACCGATCATCCACGTGCTGGACATCAAGGCATCTCCGGACACCGTCTTCAACGCGATCGCCACCATCCCCGGATTGAGCGCCTGGTGGACCAGCGCCGTAACCGGCGCCACCACTCCCGGCGGCATTATCCAATTCCGGTTTGGTGAAGTATTCCGGCCGGACATGAAAGTCCTGATGTCGGATCGATCAACCATCAGATGGGAATGCGTGTCAGGTGAAAAGGACTGGGCCGGAAGCACCTTTCGGTTCACCATGGACGAAACCGCGGGCATGATCCGGCTAACCTTTGCCCAGGATTATGCCATCGCCATCGGCGATGAGAAGTACGGAAAGTATAATTTTAACTGGGGGTACTATCTCTACAGCTTGAAAAAATATTGTGAAACGGGTATCGGTTTGCCATTCAGGTGATCTTTGTCCACCCGCGCCGCCTACTGGCCAATATACCTTGTAAAAAACTCATAGGTCCTCAGCATCTGATCGATCCGCTGCCGGTTGTCGCCGCTGCGCGTAAGCTCGTGCGTAGCGCCGGGATGGCGGACATATTCGACCGGCCGCCCCAGCACCTTCAGGCTTCGATACAACATCTCCCCTTCAACGAAACCCGTCCGCCGGTCATTCTCGCCGTGGAAGATGATCAGCGGTGTGGTGATATCTTTGACATAGGTGATCGGCGATTCATGCTGTAACAATGCCTTCACTTCCGGCTCCCAGGGATAGCCGCCAAAATAGTTCGGCACCAGCCGCCAGGCATTTCCTTCACCAAAGAACGTTGCCAGATCATATACGCCGCGTTGCGCACAGGCCGCCTTGAACCGATGGTCATGCCCTACGATCCAGGCTGTGAGATAACCGGCATAGGACCCGCCGCTCACCACGAGCTTCGACGTATCGGCCCAGCCTTCCGCGACGGCTTTATCCAATGCGGCCAAGACATCGGAAGTGGGCCCGGTACCCCAGTCTTTGATATTAGCCCGGAGAAAATCCAGCCCATATCCGCCCGAACCGCGGGGGTTGCAGTAGACGACCCCGTAGCCCCGGCCGCAGAAATATTGGAACTCATGCCACATCGACGCTTCACCCGGTCCCCACATCGCTGACGGGCCGCCATGGATATCTAACAGCAGGGGGTACCGCTTGCCGGCCGTATAGCCTATGGGCTTCATCACCCAGTATTCTATCGTCTCACCCAGTGCATTCCTGAAACTGTGTTTTTCCGGAAGGCTGAGCTGACGCTGCGCCAGCCAGGCGCTGTTGAACGCGCTGATCTTCTGCGCAGCCTTCATACCTGCGTCTGCGGTGTACAATTCCGACGGATCAGCGGGCTGAGTTCGGGCAAACAGCAGCCGGTCGCCGCGGATATCGAATCCCAGAGTGCCGTCGTCATAAGAAGATAATTGTTCGACCTTGCCGTCTGTTGCCTGAGCGCGGTAGAGCGGCTGACCGCCATTGGAAGGTGCGGAAAAATATAGATATTGACCATCGACGCTCCAGACCAATCCCTGAGGCACCCGGTCAAAAGCGACCAGCCGGGTCTGCCGAGGATCGCTCACCTTTGTTGTCCTCAGTTCCGGCACCGTTACAAAGGAGGTAGAGCTTTCTGTAAACGCGAGCGTCGCGCCATCCGGGCTGACACGTGGACTACCAAAGACTTTGTCCTTTCCGCCAAGCAATTGCCGCAGATGACTGCCGTCGTAATCAGCTAAATAGATCTCGGATTCGAGCGCCCGGTCCGGATCGATCGTACTGTCGATATGCGCGACAATAATTAACGATTTGCCGTCCGGCGTATAGTCAGCGCTGTTGAAATTGTAGAAGCCGTGTGTGACCGCAACCGGGGAAGTTGTACCCACCGCCTGCTCAAACCAATAATTGAAGGTCATGTCCGGGTTCACCTCCATCTCATCCTGGAAATTCAGCTTGGTGACGACCTTCGCCTTCTTATCGGTCACGTCCATATCGAGGTACGCATGGATCTCATCGAGATTGCCGTTTGGATCAGGCTTAACCGTAACCGGCCGGAGTGAAGCATCCCCTGCGATCCCCGGCTTTTCATCGGGCCACGCCGGAAGGAGATGACCTGGATTGAGGATGGAGTCTTTGAGGAGATCCCGAAGCCCGATCCGCGAGGAGAACAAGATCTCTTTACCATCCGGCGACCAGCGCGGTGATGACGCACCATAACGGAACCGGGTCAGTTGCACCGGCTCGCCGCCGTTGAGCGACAACAGGAACACCTGCGGCTTACCATCCGTCCCGCGCACAAAGGCGATCCCATGCCCATCCGGGCTCCAGGCGGGCTGCGACGCCCCTTCCCTGGCAGTGGTGAGCTGACGCGGCGCCGAACTGCCATCGCTTGCTGCGAGATAGAGCTGGGTAACGTATTTATAATCCCATTTGCCGGGCTTGCCGGCGGTGTCCGGCTCGATCGTCGTCAGCGTAAACACGGCCAGCTTGCCGTCAGGGCTCAGGTGGATATCGCCGACCGTGGCGATCTTCAGCATGTCCGTCACTTTGATGGGATCTTGGCCGTTTTGGGCCCGCAGGCAGGGTAGGGCGGTCAGGAAGGCTCCGATAAATAGCAGGATAACTCTCATGGTAGTCTGTTTTGGGGTCCACAACCTACAAAATTACTCCGGCTTGACCAACCCCATCGCACAGCCTCACTTCCGTCCATATTTTTCCTGATAGGCCTTTGGTGTCATCGCGACATATCGCTTGAAGATTTTCCGGAAATAATCGACATCCTCATACCCGCAGCGCGCCGCTACCTGCTCCACGCCATCCTTTTTGGTTTCCAGTATCTTCTTCGCGGCTTCGATGCGAACACGTTGCAGGTATTCAAAAGGAGTATTGGTTGTGGCCTGTTCGAACCGCCGGATAAAGTTTCGCACGCTCATATTGGACCGGCCGGCGAGACTTTCCAGCGTCAGTGGCTGTTTGTAATTCTTCTCGATATAAAACTGCGCCTTGTTGATTTCCTCATCGGGATGCTCGTGCTGGAACCTGAAGATGGAAAAGGTACTTTGGGGCTGCTCATGCACATTGATCATCAGGATCTTGGAGGCCGTTATCGCCATTTCATGGCCACAGAACTTCTCAATCAGGTAGATCATAAAACTGGTGAAGCTAAACGCTCCGCCGCAGGAATACAATCTTCCCTGGTCAACGATCACCTTGTCATCCTCCAGGACAATATAGGGGAAATGTTTTCGGAACAGGTCTGCAAACAGCCAGTTTGTCGTTGCCTTTTTCCCGGTCAGCAGGCCCGTAGACGCCAGCAGGAATGCCCCCACGCAAATACTGGCCAGTTCGGCGCCTTGCGCGTATTGATCCTGCAGCCAGCCGATCATTTTCTGTTCCCGCTTCATCACTACCTCGATCTTTTCAAAACGCATGGCCGGGATGATGATGAGATCGTATTTGCCGGTTGCCTTACCCGAAGGGGTAACGAAGTCAACCTCTATCGGCATCTCCATCGGAATGCCGGTGAGCACCGGATACAGTCTCGACATCCCGCTCCAGATATCCGCCGGCCCGGTTACGCAGGTCGGTACAGCGTCTTCATACTTCAAAACAGCTATCCGCATAGAATAATTATCCCCGAAAGTTACCCTAAAAATCCCATTTGGCAAGATCGTCCTGCTTCATTGTCATTTCTGCCATGGCCCGTGCACCCTTATCCTGTCTACTTTTGATACATATTAATTCACACAAAAAATTTAAACGTATGAAACTCGAAAACAAAGTCATCCTGATCACCGGGGCCAATCGCGGAATAGGGCGCGCCCTGGTTGAAGAAGCGCTCAGCAGAGGCGTAAAGCGCGTGTATGCCGGTACACGTGTACCGTTCACCCACTCCGATCCCCGGGTCACACCGCTGGTCCTTGACGTGACCAATGAAGAACAAATCCGGAAGGCTGCCACGGAAGTTGGATCGCTCGACCTCCTGGTCAATAATGCCGGTGTTGCGCAGTACGACGATCTTAGCGACCGGACCGTGATCGAACGCCATCTGGCCGTCAATTTCTTCGGCCCTTATCACCTGACCCAGGCCTTCCTGCCGGCGCTGGCCCATACGCACGGAGCCATCGTCAACATTTTATCGGTGGTAGCGCTTGCGCCGTTGCCCATCATTCCGTCCTACTCCATTTCAAAGGCCGCCGCGTTCTCCCTCACCCAATCGCTGCGCGCCTTTTTGGCCGGACGCGGCGTAAGGGTCCATGCCGTTCTTACGGGCCCCGTCGACACCGACATGAACCGGGACTTCGATATTCCAAAGGCTTCGCCGGAATCGGCTGCGTATGCCATTTTTGAAGGGGTGGTGAAGGAAGAGGAGGACATCTTCCCCGATCCCATGTCAGCCACGATGGCAGACAGCTGGCGCAGCGGCTCGGTGAAGGCGATGGAACGCCAGAATGCACAATTTGTTCCGGCTGTCTAACTTTGATCCCAATTACATCCCAAAAACACAACTATGGAAAAGAAAGATTTCACTACCGCCATCCTGGTAGATCAAAGCCCGAAAGAGGCGTATGACACGATCAATAACGTTCGCAGCTGGTGGACCGGCGAGATCGAAGGCCCCACCGACCAGCTCGACAAAGAATTTACCTATCGCTACAAGGAATTCCATTATAGTAAGCACAAAGTGATCGAATTGATCCCGGAGAAGAAAGTGGTATGGCTTATCACCGAGAGCGCACTCAATTTCGTTGAGGACAAGGATGAATGGACCGGGACTACCATCAGCTTCGAGATCGCCGGAAAAGGGGATAAGACCGAGATCCGTTTTACCCATCACGGGCTGGTCCCGCAGATCGAATGCTATGACGCCTGCTCCAACGCCTGGACAGGTTATATTCAAAACAGTCTGCGCAACCTCGTCTCGGGCGGATTCACCACCACTATACTTGTGGATGCGACGCCTGCCGAGGCCTTTAAGGCCATTACCAATGTTCGCGGCTGGTGGTCGGAAGAGATCGAAGGCGGCACCGCTAAGCTGAATGACGAGTTCACTTATCATTACAAGGAGGTTCACCGCTGTACAATGAAATTGGTTGAGGTCATCCCCAATAAAAGGGTCGTCTGGCTTTGCACCGCCAACCATTTCGATTTTACAACCAACGAAAACGAATGGATCGGCAACCGGGTCAGCTTTGTTATTTCCGGCAGAGGTGATCAAACGGAGATCCGCTTCACCCAATACGGTCTCATTCCCGCCTATGAATGTTATGACGTCTGTCAGAATGCGTGGACGAGGTATATTCAACATAGCCTCCGCAACCTGATTACCACGGGAAAGGGAAGCCCAAACCTCAAAGAGAACTAGCAGGTTGTCAATCAGTTGTCTTGTGGTTGGAGAAATGCGCAGCTTAACCATGCAGATAATTTAGTGATTCCAGGTAAACTCAGTATTAAGTCGATTTACCGATATTGCATATATCATGATATTACTCCAGGCCGCATTGGCATTTGGATATCTTTCATTTTATGTGGGTTTACCGATCTTCCTATTGATTGGTACGCCGATAACGGTGGGAATCTTCATGAAACTGCTATGGCGCCTCCTTGGGAAAACAGACTACATAAAGACTAAGGCGCCATCATAAACAATAATTATGAAATCATTCGCCTTTGTCATTTTAATTGTCGCAACAGTGGCCGGTTGTAATCAAAGGGATTCCAATTCCAACCAGCGATCCAATCCTGCAGGTGGGCTAGATACAATGGCCCAAACCAAAGACCACGACAGTCTTGAAATTGTTAGTCTTTTGAAGGATGTTTATCGCTGGCATAACAAAAACCAAAACCGGGTAGATTTTCTCGTCATCGTGAGGGAAATTGTAAAAGGATTGGCTAGTTTCTGACAAAATATTTGTCGTCATGCTGGTATTCCAGCTTAGGGCCGGAATATGAAATGCTCGCATAAATCAAGGTGTCAGCAGTTAATTTTATGAGGCTATCGGTGAGTTTTACCTGATCCAGGGACATCGATTGGATGCGGGCACCGTTCATGGTTGTCTTTGCCAGCGATGGCATATCAGGTTGAATTTGGCTTTCCCGGCCGCTCGGCGTTTGCGACTGCCCTTCCTTTGAAATGCCGATAAAAAATCCCATCTTTAAGCAACTCTAAATCAAGAAACCATGCAGGAAGATCTGTTAGCCGTTCCACCGGAATTCAAACTTTACAAAGAAAACGCTATATGGATAGGCACTTTTATTGGCGGGCCGCTAGTTGCCGGTTATTTGATGGCAGAAAATTTTAAGCAGCTCGGGCAGACCGATAAGGCAAGGGCAAGTTGGATAATCGCCATTCTTTCGACAGTGGCCATCTTTGGCGGAATATTCCTGATACCTGGCATCGAGAAGATCCCGCGCTATGTTATCCCACTGACCTATACCTTTATAGCGCGACTCCTGGTTCAACAATATCAGGGTGAGGCGATCAAGAGCCATATCTCGCAAGGTGGGCCGACCTATTCTTCCTGGCGCACAGTCTGGATCGGGTTAGTTGGCGGTATCATTTTAGCCGCCGTCATTTTTGGCATTTTGATGCTGGTGGATAAAGATTTCTTTCAGACGGCGTAGCCACCCCCAAGCTGATATCGTTCATCAACCCGGATGCTGTTTAAACCCGATACTTCCCCGCTCTTTCCCGGGCGCCTGGAAATGAATTTTTGTCTGTACCTCATCCAGGGCGATCAAATCGTCGGTATCCCCCAGAACCTCATCGATGAGGCCATACTGCCGGGCCTCTACGGCATTCATAAACCGGTCACGGCGGAACATTTCTTCGATTTCCTCACGGCTGTGGCCTGAAAATTTTCCTATCAGATAGAAGATCTGGTTTTGCAGCCGTTCCTGCTCCTTATGTGCAATGCGAACATCTTCCGTATACCCCTTGGCGCCTCCGCCCGTGGGGTGCATATGGATGGTCGCATGGGGAAGGGCATAGCGCTGTCCTTTCTGTCCGGCGGTCAGCAGCACGGTGCTCATACTGCCGCAAAAGCCCATCGCCACAGTGGCCACCGGTGACTTCATCTTCCGCATTGTATCATAGATGGCAAAGCCGCCATAGACAATGCCTCCGGGGCTGTTAAGATAAAGCATAATGGGATTATGACTTTCGCTGTCCAGGTAGAGCAGCTGCGCTACGATGAGGTTGGCTACGTTCTCTTCGATGGCCGTTCCCAGATAAACGATCCGCTCTTTCAGCAGCAGACTGTAGATATCGTAGGCGCCCCTGGTTGCGCTGTCTATAACGGTCGGGATGATCATATCAGGTAAATATGTTTTTTAGCTGATTGGCAAAATTTGTTTCTGTCAGCAAATGCCGGTAGATATCATCAAGCCAGCCGAGTTCCTTCCTATGGCCATATCGGCGGATCAGGCGGTGAGCCAAGCGTTGGGCCTCCACCTTTTCGGCGAGCGCATCATCCACCAGCAGGCTGGACTCAAATGTCCCTGCCTCCTCGTCGCTTATCTGCCGGAACAGGTACCGGTCGATCAGGCAGACTTCGTTTAATTTACTGCGCATACGTTTGGGATGTTTTTATTTCTTCCCGGACCTTCTCCAGGCACTTATATTTCTGGACTGTGGCCGATCGTGGCCCGTTAAAACCAAATCGCCCGGCAATTTCCTGCATGGAGCAATGGTCATAATAGAACGCCTTAAGGAGCTCCATACATTTCTTCCCGTTGCGAAGCAGTGAATCCAGCAGGCTTTGTTCTCTTTCTTCGGTATCCGTATCCTCCGGCCCCGCCAGTTCAAACGCTGTGGGAAGCGGCTGCGATCTTTTATTCTGGGTGTGCAGCCAGCAGATCTTTGCTGTTGCCCAGCAGGTAAGCCTTTGGTGAAGAATGAAGTTGGAGCTTTCGCGCCTTCTCTTTTTCCAGGTAGATCACCAGCGCGTCGTGGAAGCCGTCTTTAGCCTGTTCAAGGGTTCCGCCCATCCGCCGGACCATCCGGGCGAAATCGGGGAAGCTATCCCTGTACAGGCTGACAATAGGATCCTCTTGTTGTGTGGCCATATCAACTGACGTTTTTAATAAGTGTTGAAAAGGTAGAAAGATCACCGGGAAATCGCAAA
>Ga0206851_1082_pt1 | contig 28664 bp, 25 predicted proteins | sample Alteio_BWOrgCont_13_FD_152904 | JGI IMG/M metagenome (GOLD analysis project Ga0206851, IMG submission 152904) | Enriched cells from forest soil in Barre Woods Harvard Forest LTER site, Petersham, Massachusetts, United States -... | ecosystem: Environmental > Terrestrial > Soil > Temperate forest >... | reverse complement strand
ATAAGATGATTATGATCTGCGATGATCTTAGTAATCATAATCATCGGCACTTGTCCCACTTCAGTGGGGTGCAATCAACAATCTATTGTCACACAAACTCGGTTAAAGTTAATGATCCGCTTCAGGCAATAACCTGTTCAGCAACCGATTCCTCGGCTAGAAATTCTTCGGGCTTTTTTCTTGATTTCACTTCCTCGTAAGCTGCATCATAATCCGTGCGGACAGTCCCCATCAGATGGTCCCAGATGGTGAAATACAGACCGTAATTTCCTTTGAAATGTTTGTGATGCTGGTTGTGTGCCACCGAGGTATTGATGTATTTGCCCACCCATGTCTTGTTGAACCCTTTAGGATAGAGCTCATACCCCAGATGCCCATACACATTGTAAACAATCATAAAGAGAAAAAAGAAAACAAGGTGGTACAGATGAATCGGGATGAGGAACAAAAAGACCACATAAATACCAACCTCGACCACCGCCTCGAGCGGATGAAACGAATACGCAGCCCAGGGCGAGGGGTTGGTTGATTTGTGATGCACCAGGTGGAAATATTTAAACATCCTGGGGTGGTGCATCAACCGGTGGGCCCAATAGAAATAGGTATCGTGCATAAAGAGCATGAGCACAAAGGCAAAACAGAAATACGGGATCCCGTGTTGGGCAATATTGCGGTAAAACAGGGTATGTACAACAATGGAAGGGGTCTTGAGCAGGAAGGTGGGCACACAGGCAAAAATCAACATGGTGATGATGGAATACCCGATTTCGCGTTTGTAATCAGACGTATTCGGGAATGCCGGTTGTATTTTCTTGTAGGCGATGGCCCGTTTGTAAACCACATAGGCCAGGACAAAAGCAATACCGGCCACAATAAAATACCGCGAACTAACTACAAGCAGTGTACGGGCCCAGAAATTCAAATCCATGATGCGTCAATATTTTATGTAATACAAAGCTAGTCATTTTCAATGAATATACCGGGATTTTGCATTAGCCGTGTAACAGGCTAATGCAAAGTGCGTTAAGAATTGTGCGCTTCCCGATAGTCCCGACAGACATCGGGAGACGGGTTATCCCGGGGGTTATGAGTGCTGGTGGCTTCTTTGAGCGCGACAGTGAATTCCGAATGCATGATGCGGGATAAGCCTCCCCTCTTGTATCGGATGGATGCAAAACAAACTGCCTGCTGATTTTGGGATTTGAATCATCCCAAAAACAACAGGCAGCCTGGTTAATGAACAGACGGCAGGGTCAGGCCTTGCTTTTTATTACATCAAACGGGATGATGAGTTTGAAACTCACATTCCGGCCCATATTAAATACACCAACCCTGTTGGTTGCCTGGTTTACGCCATAGTATTTAAAACGGCTCATATAATCCATGTATGGGGTATCAAGCAGGTTGTTTACAACGATGTAGATTTTGCAAAGGGTATGTCCTTTGCTCTGCAGATCGCCTCCGATACCGGCATTGAGCAAGGTATAACCGGCCGTTGCCGCTTTGCTTGCCTCATATTGCTGTGGGCTCAGGGCCTGGCTCAACCCGTTGTATATGGCATATTGCTCATAGATATTCTTTTGCTGAAAACAATCAAGCACTCCCACTTTGACATAGGCATTTTTAATATAACTGCTCACTTTCTTAATGTGAAATTTCAGATCGGCGGTGATGCGTGTAGGGGGTACGAAGGGCAGAGTCTTGATAGAATCAGCCACGCCGATAAGGCCTCCCGAAACCATGCTGAATGTACCATCAAGTTCTATCCAGGGTACTGCCACCGGGTGGATATCCAGGGCTACTTCGCCGCCATAGAGTTGTGCATTGCCCTGGGTGTATTTGTAAACCGGAGCTGCACCTAACCCAACCAGGTTAAAGGTATTGTTGATCGAATCGCCGGTGCCGGGGATTTTGCTTTTCAGCCCTTCGGCATAAATAAAATTGCTGATGCTGTTGTTGAACACGTTGGCTTCAAAACGTATATTTTTGGTGTTCACCACAAACGAGAGGTCTTCTTCCAGACTGGTTTCGGGTTTGAGGTTTGCATCCCCAAGTTCCCATACCACCGTTCCATCATGCACACCATTGGCGGCGCATTCGGCCACGTTTGGGGCACGGAACCCGCGGGCTATATTGCCTTTGACGTATACCTCTTTTGTGAAATTAAAGACACCACCCACGCTGCCCGACATCCCGCTGAAATTGGAAGTAAAACCGGTGAATTCATGAACGGCCCCAGCTGTATTTGCTGCAACAGGTACCTGTGTAGAATCCACCCAATGATCTACAGCCTGGAAGATGCGTACATCATATCGGATTCCTTCGCTGAAGGTAAATCGGCCGAAATGCTCGTTGGCAACCACAAATGCCCCAACCTGGAAGATGTTGTAATTTGGAATAAGCATCAGCGAACCCAAACTTTGCGAAGCCTGGTAACTGCCATTGCCCCCGGCCGAGAAATTAAACCCGCCCATCTGACGGGAGATATAACGCAGATCGTAGGTAAGGGCATTTGAGAAATAATAAATATCAGCCAGATTAGGCTGGGTGGGGTCGTTCTTTTCCTGGCGTTGATTCTGCTGCCAGCTAAACACCCCGGTAATACGGCCTTCGCCAACGGCAAGACTGTTATCCCATACCACCTTGGTGTGCTGGATACGCTGGTTGATGACAAAGGGCGTATACGTTTTGTTTTCCTGCTCGGTTGGGATGACATAGGTAGGCGCACCATTATTCAGACCGGGATAAGAAACCGGGCGCATCATCATACCGGTTGCCGAATCACGGGTTCCATCCACGATCCCGGTTTCCATGTTAAAGTAACTGGCGTGGATCTGCGAATAGCCCCATTTACGGTGGATGCCAATGGTGCCATCGGCGTTAAAATCGCTGAAGGCGGAGTTCGACACATACCCGTCATACTTATCCTGATAGGCATGGGCCATGATATTGTCCACCCGTCCGCTCCAGGATATGCCGTTGGAAGTTCCTGCCAGGTGCAGCATGTTGTTTATTAAACCGTTGTTGGTTTGATAATTAAAAAGCATATCGCCTTTTGTCTCTCCTTCGGGAAGGGGTTTTTCAGCAATGAGATTTACCACTCCGGCTATTGCATCAGAGCCATAGGCCAGCGAAGCAGGCCCTTTTAATATTTCCGCACGCTCTACGGCATCGGGGTCGACTTCAATTCCAAATTCATCAAACCAGGCCTGATCCTGTTGTACAACACCATCGGCCACGGTCACAACACGGTTGTAACCAAGTCCGCGGATAACCGGCTTCGAAATGCTTTGTCCGTCGGTAATGGCCGATACCCCAGGTGTTTTTGCAATCGCATCGATCACATTGGTAGCGGAGTTTTCGTTGAGGTATTCGTTCGATACGTTTGCAGTGGTCTGGGGGCTGCGTGCAGCATCGGTTGCAGACGAATTACCGGTGATGACCACTTCATTTTCTTCGATCTCTTCTTGCGAAATCGTAAAATTTACGGTGGTAGCGCCGTCGATATGCACCGACTGGGTCTTGATAGCATAACCCAGCAAATGCAGCTGAACCATGTACGTGCCTTTAGGCAGGTTGGGCAGGTTGTAAGCCCCTTCTTTATTGGTTTGAGCCGCAACCTTTAAATCGGTGATGTAGACAATCACTCCATCAACCGGGTTGCCGGTAACGATATCGTTGATTTTCCCCGACAAACTGCTTTGCGAAAAAACAGAAAGCGAGGAGCATAAAGCAAGAAGAAATGAAAAGTATTTCAGTGTTTTCATGAGTGGTGTGTTATAGACAAGTGAAAACTAAAAAAGCACCCCCTGGCTTATGCACAGGCGGATGATTCTACGTATTGAAGAAAAAAAGAGTATTAAGGGTAAAAAAAATCAAGAAACCCCGTGTTTGGGAGGAGGGCTTTGAACAGAAAAGATTTCGGTGGAAGAAAAACAATTGATGAGGCAGGAAAGGATATGTTCTTCGGGGTGATACCTGAATGAAATGATGGCGGCAGGGCAGTATTTTTGAGCAGAAACTTTGCCGGTATGCCTGGCAGAATGTTTGGCCGTGTTGATGTGTATGGAGGCATCACACTGGCTGTCGGCATAAACGGCCATGTTGCTAACCAGGTTTTCTTCTTTTGTATCGTTCAGCACATACACCACTACCTTGTCGTTACTGATTTCTGTTTTTACGATATCGTAGAGTTTTCCGTTCAGCCAGATTTCATCGCGGTTTGCCTCCTGGAGCCTCGAAAGCGGAAGCGTGAACGATTCGGTGCCCAACAGGGTATGCATACCTGCAATGGTCTGACCCATCTCTGCTTTGGCTTCGGCATCATCAAATTCGAACAGGGTGTAGTAAATCACTACGTTAAACGTAAAGACCAGGAGGAAGAAAACAGCAAAAATAGATCTGAATCTGTGCATCCGTTGATTATCCGGTTTTTGAATAAGGCCAAAGATATTAAAAAAAAGGTATTCCCTGTATCCTCCTCAACCTGTCCTGTAAACGGCCGGATTTTCACAGTTTCGGGACCGTTCTCTCACGTTAAGGGGGGCTCCCGCTCCGATTGGCTTCGATTGGGTTTTACCGGAAGGCATCGTCCTTCATCAAAGATTCTTTCTGCAAAGTCGTGATTTTGAAAAGAACCGATCGGATAGCCCTCAGAAGCTCAGTGTACTTGAGAAGGCAGAATCAAGCAAAAAATTACCTTTGCTCAAACACCGTTCGATAAAAGTGAGAACCTTTCTTACAGCGCTTTCCAAACTGTCATTCATCCTTTGGTGGGGAGGGTTTACGTTTTATGCTGCATTTGTTATCCCGGCCGGCCAGCAGGTATTGGGGAATCATGTGCTTGTGGGTTTTATTACGCAACGGGTTTCAACAGCGCTTAACATAAGTTGTGCGACAGCCTTGTTGCTGACGGTTCTGGAAGGAGCTTGGTGTTGGAAAAAAAACAGTCAGAACACCCAACACATCAAACACATTAATCTGCTGGTGATGGCAGTTCTTCTTGCGGGATTATTTTATCTGCATCCGGTACTCGGAAGGTTCCTCGATGCTTCGAGCCTGCAACTCAGGGATGAACCGGTGTTCTACAAACTTCACCGCATTTACCTCCTCATTTCCTCCCTGCTCTGGCTTTGTGGACTTGTGCACCTTATTCGTACACTCCGCCAAAAAATCTGACACAACCGTTCAACCTCCTGTTTTTCGGGGATCTGCATAATCGAATAAAAGCGCCTTGTTAATTCCTGACAGGCATACGCATTGCGGCAAGCCTGTATGCGCCAAATTCCTGAAGCTCATAAGCAATTTTCTCCTCCCAGTCGTTTTCTTTTCGGGCATCCTCTCCATGATTTGTTTCGGCCTCATATAAGAAGAGTCTGTCCCTAACCGCTTTCCGGATCGTTGTGAATTCTTTTTTATACTCCTCCTTAGCGCTCACGCTATCTTTCACCTTATCGATGACTTTTTTCTTGAGCATACGCGCATACAATTCGGTAATATCGAATCGAAGCTGTTCGTGGGCCAGACGTGTTTCTGTCTGTGCGTCTTTTGGAACCCAGCTTCTGCTTTTCCGGAAATACGCGAAACAGCAAACCTCCATGCTATCCGCACGAATGGTAAAATTACCAAAGAGATGAGTAGCCGTAGCAGGGTCGGTTGCCGTCAGCGAATCGGGATTACCCAGATAATCGCTCCAGGCAAGTTTACGCTCCGGGTTCCAGTAGAGCTGGTCTGCCTCGGCCAAAGGCTTAGGAACAAAACCCATCAGCACAAGCGCTCCGAAGAGGAGAAAGAAGGAAAGGTACAACGTCTTGTTTTTCATGCTTTGAGGCCGGTTTCCTTTATGATACATATACCTGTTTCAGAGAAAAATCAAGCTGCACTAACCGATGTCATTGCCTGAGGTGGAAATAGAAAATGCAAAAAGCGCTTACGAAGGTTTTTTCAAAGATTTTGTTGCAGCTCTGGCGGAGTGAGGACACAAATATAGTTCAATCAAAACAACCTGCCAGGCAGGAGATTTTATTCGTCAGCTCTTTTCGACCCTTCAGGATGCCCCCTCTCCGCCGAAACACATACAGAAAAACGAACGTTACTTACTTGAAGCCAGCTGTTTATATCTTAAAAAAAGGGTTCATCTTATTCCTGGCGTTTAATACTCCCTAAAAAATAAGCTTGTGATTTAAAAATTAAGTTCTACTTTTGACTCACAAGAACCACATTTTGAAAAAAGCGCTTGCCATATTCTTCCTTTTGCTTTTCCTGTTCAACAGCTTGGGATACTTCATTGTATTCCGTCTGAATCAGCTGGAAATACGGGATCAGATGCATAGTGAGCTGCTTCAAAAGACCCCAAACTCCTCCTTAACCTGCATAACGCTTTCAGCTAAAAACACAACCCACTTAGACTGGACAGAAGAGAATGAATTTGTTTATCAAGGCAGCCGTTATGATGTGGTACGTACTGAAAAAAAGGCAGACGGCTCGGTCAGTTATTTTTGCATGAACGACTCGAAGGAGGATGAACTGTTCAGCCAGTTAGATCAAAACCTGGGCAACCAGCTTGATGCAAACAAGATGAATACCGGAAAAACCGGAAAGCTGATCCTCAAATTGCTTTCTTTTGATTACGTAAGCACATTCGAAAAAACCACCTTTCATTTCACCGCTCAAAACCTTACTCCACGTGCCTTTATCCCCGGGCAAAGTGTTTTCTATTACGAAATAACCACTCCACCTCCACGTACTGCCTGAGTTGTGTGAACAGATCAGTTACCGATGGGCAGCATTCCGCCCGGAGGTTTTCTGCTTCACCGACAAAGGCTTTTCCGCAAATCAGGATAGTTTTCTGATTTCAGGATGCTGATGCTTTGAATAGTATTTCTATTTCACTGCCATCCATGCTACAAGCCTCCCCGAAACGTTTCTGAAGCATGTTGTTCCAACGGAGTTTACTCCCGACCGGCATTCTTTGGCTACGGAACGTTCATCCCATTGCTGCTGCTTTTCAGATTCTATTGTATTAGGTGCGACTAAATGATGGAACCCTGTTCAGCAAACTGCAATACAGAAAAGATGAAAGCAGCTCCTGTGCTCAATGCTTGTAAAAATTCTCTGTGGCGGAGTATATAGCAGGTTTGACACAGGGCTGCCTAATCTTTAAGCTATTCAATTCACCAACTAAAACCTGAAAAATACTGCAGTTCCTGCGCGTTGGCCTTCTTCCCTCCTATACGTGCAATTACCCGAAGGCAGCGTAGCAGGGCTGCAAGACTTTACCATCCCCCATCCGGCAATTTGGGAGTGGTGTCTCGTTTGCCGGTTTTATCCCTCCTGTTCGTGTGTGTTCAGGAGGGTTTTTTTATGTCCTGTTGTGAAAACACCAAGCAGGCAAAAATGGTCCATCCAACCTCAGCTGGGGCCCCTGAGTTTCGTCAGGCCTTCTTGATTCGAATCAGAATCGGTTAGTTGCAGAATCACCGCAATTCTTCTTTTTGCGTGAAGACTGAATGACTTAGATTTAGTTAAGCGATGGAATCCAGGCACCTGAACGAAAAAACAAAGCCTCATCAGGTCGGGGGCTGAGGAGGCTGTTGAGGCTTGGCAATCTGGAGAAAAAATCCGGCTTTAAAGTATTGATCCGGAATCTCTTTTAGTTGACCACCAGTTTGCGCGTACCCATTCCTTCTTTCGAGGCAAATTGAATTAGATAAACTCCTTTGGCAAGACTGGTATTCGACACATTCAGCAGGTTCTGCCCGGTCATTCCGGTGGCTTTTGTTTCGTATACCAGGCGCCCGCTCAGATCGAGGATAGAAACAGTCAGGTTTTGATTTTGCACCAGCGTGTACCGGATGCTAAAGTTCCCGTCGTTCGGGTTTGGGAAGATTAACAACGACCCCTCTGTCGGATCTTCTTCGGCTATCCCGGCGGTAAAACTCAACACAGCCGAACAGGCAGAACAACCTACCGGATTTGTTACACAAACGCTCAAATTGCCCGATTGGGTGGCATTATACGTCTGGCTGACAGCCCCTTGCAGGGCGTAACCCATAAAATACCACTGATAAGATGAAGCCATGGCAGTACTCAACATGTTTCCGTTTTGATTGATGAGGGGTATTGCCGGCGATGCCAGGACTGTGACGATACGACTGGTGGCGCTTGTACCATTTGCATTGGTTGCAGTGAGTGAAATGGTATAAGTACCCGCAGTAGCGTAAGTGACCGTTGGATTTTTTACAGATGACGATGCAGTGACAGCTCCCGGGAACGACCATGCCCAGGTGGTTGGCACGTGTGCACTGCTGTCGGCCAGGTTGATGGGTGTTTCGGTACAAAGCAGGGAGCCGGGGTTACTGATTCCAGCAACGGGAGGATCAAGCGGAAAATCGTTACGGGTATACCAGATGGGCGATGTCCAGATAACGTCACCATCGGCCTGCGTGATAACGGCATAATAATAAAAGGTTGAACCGTCAGGCATAGCAGGTGTCAGGTCAAATGAAGTGGAATGATAGTTTGTCTGGAGCACGGTTGATTGACTTCCACTGCCTGGAACTCCATAAAAAACCTGGATGGAGTCAACCGCTTCGCTGTCGGGATCCATCACAGACACATGGATGACCGGGTTGCCGGGGTTTTGAAACACCGAACCCATGATCTGTGTATTAATTGTAAAAGTAGCCTGTGCATTCCAGTCGTCTGAAGAATAGAAATGGCGTTTTTTAAATGCGGTATAAATATTTGCACGGGTAAGGGCCGGAGCCAGTACCACCAGTCGTCCGGCTGATTGGCGTCCGAACACGCTGTTGTGTGTATCGTGGTCGAGACCTATACCCAGGTGATATCCTTTTGCAAGACCATTCTGCCACTGGGGGATGTAGGATCCGCTGGATGGAGTTGAGTAGGTATTGTTGGTAGAGAATGCTGGTCCGCTGCGCGAACAGCTCCCTACTACGGCGCTGTCAGCACTTACGCTGTAGGGGGCTGTTGATACAAGTCCGTTATAATCGCCCGGCTCCGGGTGACAGAGGTATGCAAAGCCTACAGGCAATGCATTCACCTTGGTAAATACTCCTGCGTAATCGAACTCGCCATTGAAGACATCATCACCCGTATCCCAGCCCCAGAGCTTGTCGGTGCCATATACAATGACATGGCCTCCACCGGTAATGACCCCATATTCGAACCCGTACATGGCCACAAACGATCCATCCTGGTTGGCGCTGTCAGCATCGGCAATCCCTTTGTGATAGTAGGAAGCGCCTTTCTGACCTGCGCTGGCATGGTTATGATCACTAATGCCGTAAAAATCGATATGCTGACTTGCCCGGGCATAGGCAAAGCCCTGCAAAGGTGTGGTCATTCCTGAAGTGACGCTGTCCTGATTGCCGTCGGAGTAGCTCGTCTGGCTATGGATGTTTCCAAAGTAGAAATTGTACGTTTGACCGAATGCCGCGCTTCCCAGAAAGATGCTTGCAGCAAGGGTGAGTAATTTGTGTTTCATGGCAGGCTGGTTTTGAAAATGGTTATGTTATTTACAAATCAGGATAAGCTTTTCAAGGTCTTGGTATTCATCAGGGTCGTCAATATGTTTCCAGTCGGCGCAAGCTCCATCGAAGTCGTGTTTCTCGTATTTTGCTTTTCCGCGTTGGTAGAATGCATTCTCGCAAGCCGGTTTAATCGTTATCAAGATTGTAAAATCAGCAATGGCGCTGTCATACTGTTTCAGACGCAGTTCAAGCAGGCCTTTGTTTAACCATGCTTCGGTATAGCGGGGGTTTTCCTGCAGCGATTTCCTAAAATCCTTTGCTGATTTTTTGAATTTGTCCTGTTTCTCCTCGCTGCAAGCTTTGATGTTCAACGCCTGAAAATCGTGTGGAGTTAGTTTAAGTACCCGGCCGCAGTCTTTTTCGGCCTGGGCATACATCTTGAGGTTGTATTCGGCAGTAGCCTTCATGAGCCAGGCTTGGGTATTGCGAGGATTCAAAGCAATACACGCATTAAAATCGGTTATGGCTTTCTGAAAATCCCCAAGCAGGTATTTAGTTTTCCCTTGGTTGAAGCAATTAGAGGACACCGAATCGCTGCTTGCAGCTGCATGCAGACAACAGGCAAAGCCAGTAATACAAAGAAAAAGGGCGAGGCCTTTCCTTTTCATTGTTCTTACAAAGATTTATTAATTTTTACTGTGGCGGGAGAAAAACAAAAGTAATGAAAAAGGGATTCAATCCAAATTATTTTAGATTACGTTCAATCTCGGGAGTTTAGGATGATTGATATCCCCTGCGTCCGGGCTTCATGAATCCGAAATCTGAAGCCAAATTATCGTGTTACGAACCCTATACTGTGTATGAAAGTAAAACCTGGTCATTGTGTATCGAAAAAATAATCCTTCCTTTGCAACCTGTAAAAAATGAAAAAAACGCTCATCTTCTTTTTTTTGGCTCTGTTCCTGTTCAATCTTTTCGGGTTCTACCTCGTCTTTGATTACTGTGAGCATGAAAACAGAAAAGATATACAGAGAAGTCTTTGCTCCATACCAGCACATGCACTGATAGAGCTTAAAATTCCAGCATCGCTTACCGAGCAAGAGAACACCGAATTTTCTCAAACAGAGGAAGATGAAATATCGTACCAGGGAAAAATGTATGATGTGGTGTCAACGGTCAGGAAGAATGACGGCTTTGTATATTATTCCTGTTTGAACGACGAGCACGAAGATGAGCTCAGGACAACATTCAACGAGCAGCAGAAAGACATTACAGATGAAACTGTTTCCGTACCTGCGAAAAAGAACACTCACCGCATCTCACTCAACGACCTGATTAAGGATTATATCCCAGGTGCTGAAATCCTCACTTATTGTCATCCTCATCCGAGTGCGGCTTTTTTGTTCCCGGCCCTTGATTTCCGCTGCAAGGCCCCCTATGCGGAGATCATTTCCCCTCCTCCTCAACGCAGTTAATCCTCCTCTCCCGTTGAGCCTGAGCGGTCTCATCGGGTAGTTTCATGTGCCTGTTCACGGTCACTTCCTGGTGTCGGTCTTGCCGCTTACGCTGGCGATGCCCTTCCCACGAAGATGTCCACTGCCGTTCAGGCTGCATACTCAAGCGCTTTCATTTCAGGATTCATCATTCATCTAATTTCAACAAACCAATGAAAAAAATATACCTACTCTGCCTGGGAGCCATCTCCCTGGCTACAGGAATGCATGCGCAATTTAATGTCAAAGGCAGCGTCCTGGATGCACAGACCAACAAACCGGTATCGGGAGCAACCATTCAGGTGCCCCGAACGGCTATTGCAACCGGCGCCGATGCGCAGGGGATGTTTAACCTGCAAAGCCCGTCTGATTTTGACAGCATCACCGTGTCCTTCCTGGGTTATGCCACCCAACGCATCGCGGTTCCCAATAAATCGCAACCGGTAACCGTAAAGCTTCTTGTGTCGGCGGCTTCCCTCGGCGCTGTGGAGATCCTGGGCGTGCAACATCCTCAGTCTGTGACCACGCTTACCGAAGAAGATCTCACACGTTCTTCGGGCGTAAACCTCCAGGATGCATTAAATACGGTACCGGGCGTTACCATGTCATCCCGTTCGCCGTTTGGCGGGCAGCATATTGTGATCAGAGGATACTATCCAAGCACGGATAACGGACGCACCAATTCCGAAAATTTCAATGGCCTGGGTTATGGTTTGTTCCTGAACAACATCCCGATTACCGATGCCACCGGTTTAACGGTGATGGATGATATTGACCTGGCTTCGCTGGGCAAGGTGGAGATCACCAAAGGCCCTTCTCCGCTTTATGGCAGTTATATAGCAGGCGCTGTAAATCTCTTCACACCCAGGCCGACTCCAAACGAAACCAGCATTCAGGAATCGGTAGTTGGAGGGAGTTATGGCTTATTCCGTTCTAACACCACCATTCAAACCGCAACCGACCATTCCGATCTCTGGATTAATTACGGACACCAGACTTATGATGGGTTCCGTCCGAACGACGGCTCCAGCAAAGACTATGTAAGCTTTGCGAGCAACAGTTCCACAAATGCCAAGAACACGCTTTCAACCTATTTCTCCTACAGCCATTCGCACGAACAACTGGCCGGCGAAATAGACAGTGCAGCGTTCTATGGCAGAAAAGCCGTGAGCGACAGTAACTATGTGGGCAACAACTCGCATGTCGACATCGAAAGTTTCAGAGGGGGAGTCACCGATAAATATCAGTTCTGTAAAAATTTCAGTAACTCAACAACCGTTTTTGGTTCCGGGTCCACACTCAACCAATATTTTGCACATGGCTTTACCCTGGCCGAGAACCAGAATTTCGGAGGGCGAACGGCCTTTACGTATGAAACAAAAAACACGGATGGCGTGAATATAGATGGCACGATAGGTGGCTCATTCCAGAAATCAAACCAGACTTCACAAGGAGATTTTATCCTTCCGTTCATCGCACAGCCACCTCCGGCCTTTTCGGCATTTACCCCAGGCATGGTTCCCTCGGATGTGCAGAACTACGCCATGAATTACACTATTTATACACAATGGAACATCAAACTTCCTTCTAAAATCACAATCACCTTGGGAGCCGATGCAATCTTTTCTGAATTTGGCACCAAGAATCTGCTTACTGCCCCGGGCAATGTGTACATGGGCAATCCCGGGTTTATCGCTTCCTCAACAAATCTGATCTACCTCGACTACCCAACGTATACAAAGGCCTTCAGCCCTGTATTTGCGCCAAACATCTCTGTATTGAAAGTGTTCAACAACAATGTATCGGTGTATGCAAACGTGAGCGAGGGGTATGCCCCACCTGTACTCGGCCAGATGACCAATTCAATTGGCCAGGTTGACGTAAACCTGAAACCTGAACAAGCCATGCAATACGAAATAGGCAGCAAGGGTACCCTTCTTGGAAACAAAAGGCTAAGCTATCAGATTGCATTCTATGACCTTGACATCACAAACAGACTGGTGTCTGAAACGGCCAATGCCATCACTTCATACACCAATGCCGGCGAAGAACGGAATCTGGGCGCCGAGCTCTATCTGCGCTATAACCTGGTTGACAACAAATCATCGGCTATCACCATTGTGCGTCCCTGGATGAGCTACACCTATTCTGATTATACTTATACCGATTTCAAAAACCACGGTACCACCGCCAAAGGAGCTGACACGGTCATTGCCGATTATTCGGGCAAGAAGGTGGCCGCTGTTGCTCCCAATGTGTTTAACCTGGGCATTGATGTTGAGAGCAAGGCTGGTTTCTATTTCCACACCAATTATCAATATGTCGACAAGGTGCCTGTCACGTTCGACAATCAGCACTACCTAAGTGCCTACAGCTTGCTCAATGCCAAACTTGGATTTAAAAAGACTGTCGGGAAATTTACATTCAACGTTTTTGGAGGAATAGACAACATCATGAACAGCACCTATTACAGCTTTGTGTTTGTAGGACAGAACATCGGCGAGCTTGCGCAAGGCAACGACCCCAACTACAAAAAAGGCGGAGGCGACGGTTACATCCTGCCTGCAGCATACAAAGCAACCTTTTACGGTGGCCTGAGCATCAAATACAGATTCTAAGAACCTGCCAGACGGCACCAGGAAGAACCAATTCCATACTAACCGGGAGAGGGCCTTGCCCTCTCCCTTATCTTTAAACCATGAAAAAGCAAAACCTGTTGCTCTGCCTCCTCAGTCTGGGCATGTTGGCCTCTTCCTGCGGGCGGTTTGGAAACAAAGAAGACGAAAAACGAACCGACACCGACCGTATCGTTTGTGTTTCGAAACAATTGACCGAACTCCTCTTCGCCCTGGGGGCCGGCGATAAGATCGTGGCCGTTGATTTGTCAAGCACGTATCCCGAGGCAGCCAAAAAACTTCCTACCGTGGGTTACCACCGTATGCTCAGCGCCGAAGGCATTATCGCAATGAAACCTGCCGTTGTGTTTTACAACGGAGGACAGGATGCTTCCATCGGCCCGGCTACTGTTCTACCTCAGCTTCAGAAAGTGGGGATTGCATTGAAGGAATGGAGAGGAACCGAAACGCTGGAGGATATAAAAACCCTGATCCATGAACTGGGGGTATACCTGCACGCCGAAACAAAGGCCGACTCGCTTTGCAACAAACTGGATGCCGATCTGCAACGCGTGGCCGAAAAACGAAAAACCTACAGAGATACGCCTACAGTCATGATCATTCATTTCGGGAGGGCCTCAAACATCTATTTCCCATTTGGAAGAAAGGGCGCCGGCAATTCTATGATTGAATGGGCAGGCGGCGTAAATGCGGTTGATACCAGCTCTAAGTTCAGAACCTTGAGCCCTGAAATACTGGTGAAATGCCAACCCCAGGTCATCCTTGCCACCGAATTTGGCTTCGACCGTCTGGGGGATGTCGGAAAATTCAAAGAACTGCCTGGCATCGCTCTTACGCCTGCTGCCAAAGACAACAGGATTTATCGTGTAGAAGAACATGATCTGCTGTACTTTGGTCCGCGTACCGGAGAAAACATACTCAGACTGATGGAAGTCATTCACCAGAAAAAATAAAATTCCTTGAGCCTTTCCCGGATGAAGTTCGGAAGTATCTATCTCTGTCTGGGTATCGGACTGGTGATTTCTGTTCTCCTGTCTATCAGGGCAGGAGCAGTAGATGTGTCTTACCGCGAAATAATTATTTCACTGGCAAAAGCCTGTGGGCTCCATCCTGCCACAGAGATAGACCGGATACAGGAAGGTTTGTTTATGCAAATACGCCTGCCCCGAGTGTTGCTTTGTGTGGCGGTGGGGGCAGGCCTTTCTGTTTCGGGCGCCTTGATGCAGGCCTTGTTTCGAAACCCGATTGTAGAACCCGGTTTGATTGGCACTTCAGCAGGATCGGCCTTCGGAGCTGCCCTTGTTTTTGTTGCCGGACGTACCCTTTTTATTGAACTGAGCCCGGTGCTTGGCGCTCTGATCCTGCCTTGCTCGGCTTTTGTCTTCGGACTGCTGTCCACTCTGATTGTCTACCGGCTTTCATCGGCAGCCGGAAAAGTAAGCGCAGCCACCATGATCCTGGTAGGTATTGCCGTAAATGCCGTGGCGGCCAGCGGAACAGGTTTCTTGTCCTATATTGCCCGTGATCCACAGGCCCGGTCTATTACGTTTTGGAGCCTGGGAACCTTTTCGGGCGCCGACTGGCCTTCGGTTTACCTGGTTGGAGCGGTTACCCTGGTCTGTATTCTTGCAGCATTGCGATTCTCTAAATCATTGAATGCTCTGCTCCTTGGAGAAGAAGAAGCCGGTTATCTGGGCATAGACCCCGACAAATTAAAAATGCGCATTCTGCTCGTGAACACAGCCATGGTGGCCATTGCCACTTCAGTGGTTGGTGTCATTGGTTTTGTCGGGCTCATCGTTCCGCATCTGCTCCGTTTGTTTAAAAGCGCCGACAACCGGTTCCTGATTATTGGTTCTGCCCTGCTTGGCGGCATTTTGATGACCGCAGCCGATATGCTGAGCCGCGTATTGCTTGCCCCAGCCGAACTGCCCATCGGAATTGTAACGGCGCTTGTTGGGGCGCCCGTCTTTCTATGGATCCTGGGGCGTCAAAAAAGCGGTGAACGGAAGGGAGGGTTTTATGCTTGAGGTACAAAATGTTTCTTTCCGCATCGGAAAGCGCCTGATATTGGATACTGTTTCAACCTCCTTCCTGCCGGGCAATGTATCGATGATCATAGGCCCGAATGGGTCTGGAAAATCCACCCTGCTTAAAATCATCAGCAATGAACTGAAGAGGTACAGCGGTTCAATATCCTATGGCGGTAAAATACTTACGGCGGGCCAACACAGCTCACTGGCAAAAAGAAGGGCCGTGCTGGCTCAGCATTCGGAACTGAGTTTTCCGTTAACGGTGGAAGAGGTGGTGATGATGGGGCGCTATCCGCATTTCAAGGTACAGCCAACAGCCCATGATCAGTTGGTCGTAAACCAGGTATTGGAGGAACTGAATATGACCCGGCTGCGGTTCCAAAATTACCTCACACTCTCCGGAGGGGAAAAACAAAAGACCCACTTCGCACGGGCGCTGGCACAAATACGGGAAGTACCTGTTGAAGGATGCCGCTACCTGCTCCTGGACGAACCCATTGCTTCTTTGGACCTGAACTACCAGCATGAATTCCTGCGCATGGCCCGCTTGCTTGCATCTGATAATATTGTTGTCGTTGCCGTGATACACGATCTGAACCTGGCCTTGCAATATGCCGACCACATCGTGGCCCTTCATCATGGCAAAGTCATTGCCGACAACAAGCCTCAGCAGGTCATCACGCCTTCCCTTATTGACAGTATGTACGGACTAAAGAGCAGGATACTCCATACAGATAACCTCCCATTCCCTATCCTGGTTACGAATGTTTGACACCGAATTTTCTGCCAGCTGCACGACTAAAGCACGAAAAATCTAAAAACCATTTGCTGTTTCTTTCTCGGGAAACCGGGAAGGATTTTATCAGACCGCAGTCTGAACAGGGAGAAACAGACTGATCTCGGTACCATGCCCTGGTTTCGATTTAATTTCAATCCTTCCTTTGTGAAGATCAATTATTTTCCGGGTAAGGGTCAGCCCCAGACCAAAACCTTTTTTTTCGGTTGAATTCATCCCCCTGGCCATAGGCAGGAAAATACGGTTTAAATCACTTTGCACAATACCGATTCCGGTATCGATTACGGTGAGTCTTACCTCGGCATCGGTGTTCATTTCAATACGCAGAAAGATTTTCTTTCCGTCAGAATATTTAATGCCATTGTCGATGATGTTGCCGATGGCTGTTTTTAACAACTCTTCGTTCCCGTTAAGGGTTATATTGTTGCTCTCAAGCGCATAGCCGTCGGAAATGAAGAGATCGAATTCCTGACCGGGGTTTCGTTTGTTCATGGTATTGATCAGATCCAGGGTCAATTCAACCAGATCCACAGGCATCATCTTTACCTGTGAGTCTATGCCTTCTATCTTCGATAACAAAAGCAGTTCATTGGTCAGCCCGATTGCCTTGTTCAGCTCTCCGGATGCCAGTGCAGCGCTGGTCTGGGCGCTCTCCAGATCCTGATCGTATTTGATGGATGTCTCGAGTATTCCCGAAATAGCGGCAAGGGGGGTGCGCAATTCATGCGAGGCATAGGCAATGAAGGAGCGTTGGGTCTCGACCAGGGCATTGATTTTATCCAGCAGCCCGTTGAATGACCCGGCAACTATGGCCACTTCATTACGGGTGGTATGCTCGGCAAGCTGAACATTCAGGTTGTTGGGGTGTATGGCTTCGATTTCGTGCACAAGCCTCGTCAGGGGTTTGAGTGCAACCACGGCAAGAAGGTACCCGGCTATGCCAATGAGAAAAATCAGGATCATGTTTCCATAAACCAGGATGAGCGCCAGACTGGAAAGCATCTCGCGGTTGTTCTGATCGAAGGCGGTGATGACGGCATACCTTTTTACGCCTTTATTCATAAAAGAAATGGCCAGTCCTTCCTTTGAATGCTGGTCGGGAGCCGTCTGATAGTGAAAGCGATATTCCTCTTTTGAATCGAGGTTGTGAAAGAACGCTTCATCAAACGGGTAGTCGTTGGCCGGGTTTAGCTGGAAGATGCTCCGCCCCTGGTTGTCGAAGATATATTCGGATTGTTCGGGGATGGAGGTAATTACTTTTTCGGAAAGGGTATCGTGTTTGTCGTAGATTTCGGTTGCGAATTCAATCTTTCCCTTTAACCGTTCGTAGAAATTCTTTTCCCGGTTTTGTCCATAGATGACATAAATGTAGACTGAAAACAGCACCATCAGCGTGCCCGTAAGCAGGACAAAACCAAGTATGATTTTATTTTTGATCAGCATGGTTATTCGCGGAGTACATAACCCATCCCCACTACGGTATGGATCAACCTGGATGAAAAGTCTTTATCAATTTTTTTTCGAAGGTGATTTACATAGACCTCTATCACATTGGTGTTCGTTTCAAAATTCAGGTCCCATACCTTTTCAGCAATGTCAACCTTGCTGATGATACGGCCTTTGTTGAGGAGGAGGTATTCGAGCAAGGCATATTCACGGGCGGTAAGGTCTATGCGTTTGCCCCCACGCGAAACGCTTTTGGCCGAAATGTCTACTTCCAGATCGGCCAGACAGAGGATCTGCTTCTCGGTATGCGCGGTGCGACGCGACAAGGCCTTTACCCGGAGCAAGAGTTCCTTGAACTGGAATGGTTTTACCAGATAGTCGTCGGCACCGGCCTCAAAACCGGTGGTCTTGTTGTCAATGCTGTCGAATGCCGTGAGCATGATAATGGAGGTACGGTTGTTTTGTTGTTTAAAAAGCCGGCACAGATCAAAACCGTTGATGACAGGCAGGTTTACATCGAGTATGACTACCTCATACAGTCCATTTTCAAAAAACATCTTACCGGTCTGTCCATCGTAAGCAATATCAAGTGAAAACCCTTCGCTTTCAAAACCTTTTTTGATGAACCCGGCAACGGCTTGTTCGTCTTCGATGAGCAGTATCTTCATTTTCTTGTCTTCTTAAATCAGCCGTATTGATCAACCCGGTGTAGCCGTACCAGAACTAGTGATAAGTAGTGCCGCGTGTTACTTCCCGGTATCGAACAAGGGCCGGCTTTATCGGATAGACACGAAATTAAGCTGAAATTCTCATTAAATACCGACACAGCTGATTTAGAATGACAGCACAGGTTTTTTGAGGTTCGAGATGCTGAAGACACCCAGGCATTTAAAACCGGCCAGGTAACGCTTTATACCTGCTGTCCTGACTAAATCTCCCCGGATCTTTCACCCTGGCCCACTCATTTTAAATACTTATAGGGCATCTCTAATAACTCCGCTTTTTTGCCCTCTCCCTGCCACTCTCCCAAGGAGAGGGCCTGTTTGGATGGGGTTATTAGAGATGCCCTATAGTGAAAACGAGTACGATGTCATGACTGATATAATTCTACCTGCGAGAGCAAAACCTGGGAGGCGGGAAACTTATCCAATATTATTGTATTCATGGTGGAAATTAATTATACTCCACCCCCTATTCTTCCTAATTATTAATAATAACTTAATATTAGGTGATTCATCAGTTTCGGATGTAAACGCATCTTTGCCGCGCACAAATTTATCAACTAACCATTACTAAAAAGCCCACAATGAAAAAAATGATTACCTTGAAATCACTTTTTGCAGGTTCAATCTGTCTGCTCACAGGTGCCCTGCAAGCCCAATCCTCAATGCCTGCCGACACCAGCACATTCAAACCAGGCGGAAACGTTTGGGGATATTTATTTGGTGACTATGCCATGAAAACACAGAATGACTCACTCGGACGCGGAGGAGGAAACGTACAGTACAAAACACCGGCATCCCTGAACTCCGGGAACGTTGTATCTGCAGCTAATCCAACACCTGCCAATACCCAATCAAACGCCTTTCAGATCCGCCGGATGTACCTGGGCTATGATTACAACATTTCCCCAAAATTCTCGGCTTCTGTAGTATTGGCCAACGAGCAAACCCTGCTTGCCAATAACCAGAACACGACTTATGTAAAATATGCATTCCTGAAATGGTCGAATATCTGGAAGAATACAAACCTGATCCTCGGACAATATCAGACCTGTTCTTTTGCAACTGCTTTTGGAACTGAGCCTTTATTTGGATACCGTGCTTCAGAAAGGACCCTTCTTGACATGCACAACATCGATGGTTCTACCGACCTGGGCGCTTCTCTGGAAGGCCGTATCTGGCAGCAATCTAACAATGCGGAGGATGTAAAACCATCCCTGGTTGGTTATATTCTGCAGATCGGAAACGGGAACAGCGCAACGCCTTCAGTGGCTCCTTTTAAAAAGGTGCGTGCCAATCTGTTCGTTGCATTCATGAACCAAAAACTGGTTCTTGGAGTTTATGGCGATTATGTTACCCAACAGTACTCTCCGTATCATACGTCAAACACCACCCTCAAAGCTTACGCATCTTTCAAGACCGAGGCTTTCCACATTGGTGTTGAAGCGTTCCAACAAACAAACCAGAACTCCGACATCTACCAGGTTTACACAAAGGCTACCAATACCTGGTCTAAAAACGATACAGCTACCGGAGTCCAGATCGGTGTTTCTGTTTTCGGTTCTGTAAAACTTATCAAGAACAAACTGAACATGTTTGCCAGATACGACATGTACAACCCGGATACAAAATGGAATACCAATAACAACTATTCCAAGGCGTATGCAGGTATCACCGGAAGCAACATGACTTCCACTACTTTTTACACCCAGACATTCCTGAATGCCGGTCTTGACTGGACACCCGACAAACGCATACATATCATGCCAAACGTTTGGTATAATGCCTATAACTCCATGCAAAGCACCGCAGGTCCTGATTTCACCGGAAAAGCATACTCTTCGAGAATGGTTAAGGACGAAGATGTGGTTTACCGTCTGACATTCTACTACCTGTTCAACAGCTCTAAAAAAGTAAGCAACAACGGTTTTTATTAATATCTTGCGGCCTCTTTCCGTTCTTCCATCGGGGTTCAAGCATAAAAAAACCGATAATTAACAGAAAAGACCCGATTTAAACAACCAGGCACAACCATTGCTTCCGGATTGATCATTCATCAATCCGGAAGTTTATATTAAATTAAAAAACTGCTATGAAAAAGACGTTCCTTCTTTTACCAGCCATTCTGTTGCTCGCCTTTGTAAATCCTGGCAGCGAGATTACGATCAAAGGAAGCGATACGGTGCTTCCCCTTTCTCAAAAAGAAGCTGAAGTCTTTATGAAGAAAAATGCCGGCGCTTCGGTTACCGTTGTTGGCGGCGGTTCGGGTGTCGGGATCACAGCCCTTATTGATGGCAATACAGACATCTGTATGTCGTCCAGGGACCTGAAGATGGAAGAAAAATTGAAACTGAAAGAAAAGAACATCGTTCAGAAAACGGTTGGCGTTGATGCCCTGGCTATGATTGTGAACCCCAAAAACAAGGTAAACCAGCTTACCCGCGAACAGCTCGAAGGTATTTTCACCGGCAGCATCACCAACTGGAAAGATGTTGGAGGAGCCGATCAGAAAATTGTTGTTTACTCGCGTGAATCCAGTTCAGGAACCTATGAATTCATGAAGGAACATGTCATGGGCAAGAAAAACTACGCTTCTACCGTTCTGAGCATGCCTGCTACAGGCACTATCGTACAGAGCGTCGGTCAGACCCCAGGCGCAATCGGGTATGTAGGCCTTGCCTACCTCGACAAACAGGTAAAAGCCCTGGCTGTTTCTTTCGACGGTAAAACATTTGTGAAGCCAAGCATGGCCGCTGCAAAGGACAAAACATATCCGGTGGCAAGACCCCTTTACTACATCTACGCAGGCGCTTCTGAAGCAAAAGTGAAAGCGTATGTTGATTTTGTACTTTCAACGGAAGGCCAAAAACTGGTGGAAGCGGTGGGCTACGTGCCTGTTAAATAAACAGGCCGATTTTAGTAACTGTTTTTATTCCGCTCTGAATGAGAAAACGCATTACAAAGTTTCTCGAAAAGATCATTGAGTCTTTATTATTGATCAGTGGCACCTTCACCAGTGTGATCGTGCTACTGATCATTTTATTTTTGTTCAAAGAAGGCGCCGGTCTTTTTACAAATACCCCCATGGAAAAGGGGAATGTGGTGGCGCTCAACAAGGCAAATCAGGTAAACGAACTTACCCCTGCCCAATTCAAAAACATATTCGACCAAAAAATAAAGACCTGGAAAGAAGTTGGCGGATCATCCGATTCGATCAAACTGTTCAGGGTTGACGACATTGCCTCGTTTTATACCGAAGATCAGATCGGTTCAAATTTTGAACACCTGGGGGCCTGCATCAACGATCACATCTCCAAAACACCCAACATCATTGCCTTCTTCCCGACCGAATATGCCGCTACCGGCTTTCAGGGAAAACTGGTAAAGCTGAAAAACATTACCATCGGTTCTTTTATAACAGACAAGGAATGGTTCCCAACAGCCCAGCCTGTTGCCCAGTTCGGAGTCCTTTCGCTGATCCTTGGAACGCTTTGGGTAAGCTTTGCTGCCATCCTTTTTGCACTTCCGCTTGGTCTGGCAACAGCCATTTATCTTGCCGAAATTGCCGATTCCAGAGTACGTAACATACTCAAACCTTTGATCGAACTGCTCGCCGGTATCCCTTCTGTGGTCTATGGATTTTTTGGCCTGGTTGTAATCGTACCGCTTATCAAAACCATTTTCAATCTGGATGTCGGCGAAACGGCGCTTGCAGGCAGTATCATTTTGGGCATTATGGCCCTGCCAACCATCATCACCGTTTCTGAAGATGCCTTGCGCACCACCCCGCGTGCCATGAAAGAAGCAAGTCTTGCGCTTGGGGCCAGCAAATGGCAGACAATCTACAAGGTGAGCATTCCCTACTCCGCATCGGGCATTACGGCTGGCGCTATCCTTGGCATCGGGCGTGCTATCGGCGAAACCATGGCGGTGCTGATGTGTACCGGTAATGCTGCGGTGATCCCCCATACCCTTTTACAGCCGGTAAGGACCATCCCCGCAACCATTGCTGCCGAACTTGGAGAAGCAGCACAAGGCGGTTTGCATTATAAAGCCTTGTTTGCCCTGGGCTGTATCCTGTTTATCATTACCTTTTTCATCAACCTGGCCGTCGAAATGATCTCATCCAAACACAGAGGAGGAAAACATATATGAAACAGCCCGATCACCTGAAAGTCAGAAAAAAGAAACAGCGCAACCAGCGGCTTGCCTTCGTTTCTTTTGGGATCATCAGTTTCAGTATGGTCGCCATCCTGGTTGTCATACTTTCATTTATACTCTATCACGGTTTCCATGTCATCAGCTGGGACTTCATCACCAAGATGCCCGAAGATGGGATGACAAAAGGGGGAATCTATCCTGCTATCATCGGCACTCTTTACCTGGTTGCCGGCAGTATGCTTTTTGCCTTCCCCATCGGGGTGATGTCGGGCATCTATATCAACGAGTATGCAAAAGACGGGATGCTGAAACGCTTTATCAAGATGATGACCAACAACCTGGCAGGGGTACCGTCTATTGTGTTCGGTTTGTTTGGCATGTCATTGTTTGTCAACAAGCTGAAATTTGGCGATTCTATCCTGGCAGGATCACTCACCCTGGGCCTGCTCGCCTTGCCGGTGGTGATCCGTACCACCGAAGAAGCCCTCAAAGCCATCGACAATTCATTTCGTATCGGCAGCCTTGCCCTGGGAGCCACAAAATGGCAGACCACGCGCCGGGTAGTGATGCCCATGGCTTTTCCGAACGTGATTACCGGTCTTATCCTTTCCATCGGCCGGGTTTCGGGCGAAACAGCTCCCATCTTGTTTACGGTGGCGGCCTATTTCCTGCCCAAGCTTCCGCACAGCATTTTCGACAAAGTGATGGCCCTGCCCTATCACCTCTATGTAATTGCCACAAGCGGCACGAATATCGAAGCGTCGAGGGGGATGGCCTACGGAACGGCGCTGGTACTCATTATGCTGGTGCTGATTGCCAATCTGCTTGCCAATGCATTGAGAAGATATTTCAGTAAAAAAGTGAAAATGAACTGAGCCTCATGAACAAGATTGAAACACATAACGTAAACCTGCACTACGGCGATTTTCACGCATTGAAAGGCATTTCCATGTCGATCGTCGAAAACTCGGTTACGGCACTCATCGGCCCATCGGGTTGCGGCAAATCGACCTACCTCCGTCTCTTTAACCGCATGAACGACCTCATCAGCAGCGTAAAGATCGAAGGCGATATCCTGGTTGAAGGAAAAGATATTTATGAACGGGGCGTGGATGTAGATGAATTGCGAAAAAAGGTTGGTATGGTTTTCCAAAAACCAAACCCTTTTCCTAAAACAATCTTCGAAAATATTGCCTACGGTTTAAGAGTAAACGGGATCAAAGACAAAGCCTTTATCGAGGAACGCGTTGAACGATCACTCCAACAAAGCGCCTTGTGGGGGGAAGTAAAAGACAAGCTTAAGAAATCAGCCTTCGAACTATCGGGGGGGCAGCAACAACGTCTTTGCATCGCCCGTGCCCTGGCCATTGAGCCTACGGTATTGCTGATGGATGAGCCTGCCTCTGCCCTCGACCCGATTTCCACCACAAAGATCGAAGAGCTCATTTATGAGCTCAAGAACCAGTACACCATTATCATTGTAACCCACAACATGCAACAGGCCGGACGGGTAAGCGACCGTACCGCCTTTTTCTACATGGGCGAGCTTATTGAAATAGACGAGACAAAGGTTATCTTTACGAATCCTAAAAATGTACGGACACAGAATTACATCACCGGCAGGTTTGGATAGATCAGCGCAGAAACCCACACATTCGTTTTCGATTCTCTTTTCAGCCTAAAAACCAGAACTCTGCCAAACACAGATCCTGTTAAGTTCTAATATCTTTTAGTACATTAACACTTTTTCAAATCATTGCCGATGTCACATCTTGATACAGAATTAAAATATCTCAAGGATGAACTCCTGGCCATGCACAGGCTTGTCCTCTCGCAGGTAAATAAATGCAAAAACGCATTGCTGGGGTTTGACACCGACCTGGCCAAGGAAATACTGGTGACGGAGAAACGGGTGAATGGGATGGAGCTCAAGATAGACCGCGACTGCGAGAACATCCTTGCCCTCTTCAACCCGGTTGCCATCGACCTGCGTGCCGTCCTGGCTTCGCTAAAAATAAACTCCAATCTTGAACGTATTGGAGACAATGCCGAAGGTATATCCCGGTATGTGCTGGATGTAAATACGCCCTTTCCTGCGCCTTACATCGAAAAATTTGCCATCGGTGAAATGGCTGACATCGCTTTATCGATGTTGGAAGATTCTATCCAGGCCCTCGAAAATGAAGACACTACGGCAGCCCGGAAAGTCTTTCTCAAAGACGACTTGCTCGATATCATCAACCGCAAGGCCACAAGCGCTACGATGGAACTCATCAAATCAGGCGCCGACTCCCCGCTTCATTATCTGAACCTGCTTTCTATTGTCCGAAAATTTGAACGCATTGGCGATCAAACCAAGAATATTTCGGAAGAAATTATTTTTTATATCGAAGCGAAAGTACTGCGGCACGAGCGGAATACCGATTGATCGAGAGCCTGACCGTTGACTGTTTTCAGTATCTCTGCTCCGGTTCAGTTGGTTAATGAGTCTATTCATACCATACCGTTTACCGATTATTTAATGCCTGCCGAATGCTCCTGTTGGTTCAGGCTAATTGATTCTAATTGCACAAGGACATGAAACTCGATGGTATTCTTCAATATCTCATCCCCAAGGATAAAAAATTCTTTCCGCTTTTTGAGCAGGCTACAGCCAACATGGTTCTTACTGCCGAAAAATTATGTACGCTCAGCGCTACACATACCAACGTAACCCGTAAAGATGCTATTAAGGAAATAGAACGTCTGGAACGTAGCGGGGATAATATCACCCATCTGATCTTTAACGAACTGAGCACCAATTTCATTACCCCGTTCGACCGCGAAGACATACACCAGCTGGCAGCCGTAATCGACGATGTGGTGGATCTGATCCATGCCTCCGCCAAGCGGATTGATCTTTACAAAATCGAGGAAATTTCGCCTGCCATGGCCAATCTCTCAGAACTGATCCTCAAATCAGCACAGGAGCTTCAGATAGCTGTCCTGAACCTGAAAAGCATGAAAAATATCAGCGCCATCAAGGAAGCCTGTGTTAAAATACACAGCCTGGAGAATCATGCCGACGAAGTCTTCAACAACGCTATCGCCCGTTTATTTGAGGAAGAAAAAGACCCTATCCTGATCATTAAAATCAAGGAAATACTCAGCGCCCTGGAAACGGCAACCGACAAATGCGAGGACGCTGCCGATGTCATTCATTCCATTCTGATCAAAACAACCTAAGCGGTCATGCTCATCCTCGTTTTCATTACGGTCGCGGCAGCCCTTGCATTTGACTTTGTAAACGGAATGAACGATGCGGCCAATTCTATTGCCACCATTGTATCAACGCGTATTCTCTCACCCCGTACCGCAGTACTCTGGGCAGCCGGATTCAACTTTGCGGCACTCTTTTTCTTTGATGGATCAAAGGTGGCCGGTACGGTAGGACAGGGATTGATAAACAATACCTTTATTGATGAGTACTTAATCCTCTCGGCCCTGCTTGGAGCTATTGTATGGGCCTATTTCTTTTGTGCGAGGCTGGGCATCCCAGTAAGCTCATCTCACAGTCTTACGGGTGGGTTGATCGGGGCTGCCATTGCCAAGTCGCATGGGTTCTCTGCCCTTATCCTCCACACGGCGAACGGTGGCTTTTTTAGCACAAAGATCTTCATTACCCTGTTGTTTATTTTCATGGCCCCGCTTATTGGCATGGTGCTCGGGTATCTGATCATGGTGGGCACGATGTGGATTGCCCGTAAATACAATCCTTCGCGCATTGATAAATTCTTTCGCATCGGTCAGCTTCTTTCTTCAGCTGCCTTTAGTATCGGCCATGGAGGAAATGATGCGCAGAAAACCATGGGAATAATAACGGTGCTGCTTTATTCTACGCGTAACATTCCGTTTGTTCATCACTATCTCTATCCCTATGGAGCGTTTCATGTACCGACCTGGGTGGCGGTATTGTCTTTAACTGTCATTTCGCTCGGAACGCTTTCGGGAGGGATGCGTATTGTAAAGACCATGGGCATGAAGCTTACCCATCTCAAACCCATCGGGGGCTTTAGCGCCGAAACAGCAGGAGCCATTACCTTATATACGGCAACCAGCATGGGTATACCGGTAAGCACTACGCAAACCATTGCCGGCGCCATCATGGGTGTGGGTACCACCCGTCGTTTCTCGGCTGTACGCTGGGGCATTGCGGGGAACATCGTGATGACCTGGATCTTTACGATTCCACTCTCCGCCCTCATCGCAGGGTTGATCTATTTTATAATGAGTTATTTTATCCCGGGAGCATAAACGCATTCAACAGAAAATCAATGAAGAACCGGAAGTTCCGGCTGTTTACAGTCCTCCGTGTCTCCGTGGTAAATCCAAAGCAAATCCATCCCCTAAAACAACTGCTCATACCGCTTAAATCATCCCTAATTAATCGTCCAGATATTATTTCCTCTTAACAACTTATCCAGGTCTCCTTCGCCCTTTTCGGCTATCGCATCTTTTATTTGCTGAGCCATGGCATCTTCATAACAAAACCGGTTTTCGGAATAGATCACACCGAAAGGACGTGGGAAATGGCCTTCAACAGAAGCATCTTCGAAAAAATTGATGAGTATGGTTGCCTTTATCCGATCTTGTTCATCGTGTATCCACAGCTCATTGGCCGATGCTCCATCGGCTTTCAGATCAACCACCACCGGGGTATACCCATCCAGACGAATGCCTTTGTCGGCATTCTGACCAAAGATCAGGGGTTTGCCCTGTTGCACAAAAATTGTCTCGGCTTTTTTCGATGCCTTTTCGGTATACACTTCAAACGCTCCGTCGTTAAAGACATTGCAATTCTGATAGATTTCGATGAGGGAGGTTCCTTTGTGATCGTTACCCCGTTTCAAGACTTCGCGCAGCTGCACCGGGTCGCGGTCCATACTGCGTGCTATGAACGTAGCCGATGCACCCATACACAAGGCAAGCGGGTTGAAGGGATGATCCACAGAACCCATGGGGGTTGATTTGGCAACCTTTCCGATGGGGGAAGTAGGAGAATACTGTCCCTTGGTAAGCCCATAGATCTCGTTGTTGAACAACAAGATATTCACATTAAAATTACGGCGCAGCAAGTGGATGAGGTGATTCCCTCCGATCGACATGGAGTCACCATCTCCGGTAACGATCCAAACGCTCAGCTCCGGGCGTGTGGCTTTCAGACCGCTTGCAATGGCTGTTGCCCTGCCATGGATACTGTGCATGCCATACGTTTCCATGTAATATGGGAAACGGGAAGAGCAGCCTATGCCCGAGATGAACACAATGTTTTCGCGTGCCAGCCCCAGTTCGGGCATCACGGTTTGCACCTGTTTCAGGATTGAATAATCGCCACAACCCGGGCACCAGCGCACATCCTGATCGGTTACAAAATCCTTGGGTGTTAATTTCTGTTCTTCCATGGTTTGGTTGGTAAGCAGGGTATCCATATTCAAATTCTATTTTATTGATACAGCAATTGCGCGGACGTATACTAACCGGCCAGTTCAATTATTTTCTTTTTCAATTCGCCGGTAGTGAACGGCACGCCTTTTATTTTATTGAAGGCAATGGCATCCACAAAATATTTATCGCGGATCACCTTGATCAGCTGCCCGTTGGTGCGTGAATGGGCCATTCCTGGCACCAAAGGTCTTGAGCACCGCGTGGGGGGGCATTGAGAAAGAAAATGAAACCGGAAATATTTCATACGATCCCGATAACCATGAACTGATGGTTAAAATCAGACAAGCCAGGATCGACGCGATTGCCGGTTCCATTCCGCTGCAAACAATTGATGCCGGTAAGGAAAAAGGAAAGGTGCTGGTACTGGGATGGGGTTCTACCTACGGGGCCATTAAAACG
>Ga0206851_1081_pt1 | contig 28920 bp, 22 predicted proteins | sample Alteio_BWOrgCont_13_FD_152904 | JGI IMG/M metagenome (GOLD analysis project Ga0206851, IMG submission 152904) | Enriched cells from forest soil in Barre Woods Harvard Forest LTER site, Petersham, Massachusetts, United States -... | ecosystem: Environmental > Terrestrial > Soil > Temperate forest >... | reverse complement strand
CGCACTGGCCGGAAGCCAGCCGGAGCGTTGGAAGAAACGGGATGAACCTGGGAAAGAACCCAAGAAAGTTATCAGGAGACCAAAGGAACTTAGGAAGACACCGGAGGAACTTGGGAAGACACCGGAGGAACTTGGGAAGACACCGGAGGAACTTAGGTAGACACCGGAGGAACTTAGGAAGACACCAGAGGAACTTAGGAAGATACCGGATGAACTTGGGAAGACACCGGAGGAACTTAGGAAGACACCGGAGGAACTTGGGAAGACACCAGAGGAACTTGGGAAGACACCGGAGGACATTGCTCCCTCCTCGTTTCAACTTCCTCCCGTAGATGCCAAACGGCGAACCATCCACGTAGCATTTGAGAACAAAAGGGTTATCAATCATCCGGTTCACCACTCCGTTGGCGCGGCACAGGGCCCCTGCCTGCCGTCGGGCTGGGCCCTGTGCAGAGGCAGCCAGGGGGTGGTGAGGTGTCGGAAGGGCTTATTCAAACCAAACCCCTATATTTGAAAAGCAAATCCATTACTCAGCCAAGCTATTTTGATGAAGCATCTTTTTCGGTTCAATACTCCCAGGTGTACTGTTTTTTTGACGTCCTTGCTTTTGTGGTCGGCCCAGGGGAAAGCAGGCAATGAGTTCAAAACGAATTTCAATCATTCCGACTTTCTGTTTATCGGGTGTATCGTTGCCCTGGTCGGTGCCGCCTTGCTGGTACTGGAGTATGCAAGCCGTTCATTGGGCCGGCAGGCTGCGGGGAAGAAAGACGATGAAGCTTCTGTCCAACGTCTGCATGGTGTCATCGACGACCTGGGTCAGGCAAAGGCCGTTGTTTTTTACTGTTCCCTCCTTTTTCTTTCGATGTATACCGCCTATGCGTTTGTACAGGGCACCAGCATGGAGTCGCATGTGGTTGAATGGCTGAACCTGCTGGTACGCTGGGCGCATGTCATCTTTGGCATTGCCTGGATCGGGGCCTCGTTTTATTTTAATTTTCTGGAAAACAGCCTGAACCGTACCGAAGGTTTGAGAGAGGGCATCGCCGGGAATCTCTGGGCCATACATGGAGGAGGGTTTTATTATCTCGAAAAATACAAAAATGCTCCTCCCTCCATCCCCAAACACCTGCATTGGTTCAAATACGAGGCCTATTTCACCTGGCTTTCGGGGTTTACATTGCTCATCATCGTGTATTACCTCGATGCAAAGACTTACCTGGTCGACCCACAGGTGATGAACATTTCTCCGAATGCAGCAAGGGCTATTGGTATCGGTACTCTGGCCTTGGGATGGCTGGTGTACGACACCCTTTGCAAATCTGCCTTGTCGAAGAAAACAATTTTATTTCCGCTCATCCTTTTTCTCTTTACCACGGGACTAGCCTGGTTTCTGGCGCATGTATTTAACAGCAGGGCGGCCTATATACATGTGGGTGCAATGCTGGGAACACTGATGGTTGGCAACGTTTTCCGTGTCATCATCCCTTCCCAGAAAGCCATGGTTGCTGCTGCACGCGAAGGGAAAGAACCCAACCCTGCACTTGGAAAAAACGCCCTGCTCCGTTCGCGTCATAACAATTATTTTACGCTGCCTGTCATCTTTATCATGATCAGCAACCATTTTCCGGGCACATACGGTAGCGCTATGAACTGGCTTGTGTTGATGGGCCTCTCGCTCATGGCCGTACTCGTAAAACATTATCTCAACCTCATGGAGCGGGGCGAAAAAGCTGTTTGGATTTTACCGGTTGCCGTTACCGGTATGATTGCATTGGCTCTTGCTACAGCTCCACGGACGAAAGAAGTATGCAGCCCCGGTTCTTCCCCAAGCTTTGCCGAGGTCAATGCAGTGATCACCAAACGTTGTGTGCAATGCCATTCTTCAAACCCTACCGATGATATCCTGAAAGTGGCCCCCAACGGCATCCAGTTCGACAACCCAGCCAACATCATCAAATATGCCGACCGGATCCTGAACCGGGCCGTAATCACCAAGACCATGCCTCAGGGAAATAAGACGCAGATTACGCAGGAGGAGCGTGATTTGATTCAATGCTGGGTGGAGCATGGGAGTAAAAAACAGTAACGATTCACGCTCTAACCAGCCAGCTGAAACCAGGATCTCTCGCTGAGGGATAGCACTGAAGGAGCTTAACCAACCCAAACAACCAAACCATGAAAAGCAAAATCGGCACCAAAGAAAAACCACTTCCACTCAAAACCCCTCCCCTTTCTTCAGAATACACGATGCATGTGGATGAAAAAGTCGGGAAAGAAGTATTGGTCTGCACCGTCGGCAAGACCGTGCTGCTGTACGACATGCGTTGTCTGAAAGATCTTCATGACATGCTCAAAAAACACAAAGACTGGATGGACCTGGGTAGTGCCGACGAACAAAAACCCGCCAAAGAAGGAACTGTGGAAGCCTGGGGACGTGCCGCTTCAAACCCGGTTGGTGGATGGTACGGACTGAAAAAAGGCCTGCGGGGCAGATTTGGGATGTATATTCCACCCCTCATGGAAGCTTTAGGTTTGGCAGAAGTAACACATGAAGCGAAGGGGAATAAAATGCGGGCGCTATAGCTGCAACCTAAGCTCATCATCATCAATACAGTCATTACGGGCAGCCTGTCATCAGCGGTCGCAAACAATTCAATCTACAGAAATATTGACAGCGCCATCCAGATAAGCATGTCACATTTAATCAAAAGAGGCCACAAATCAAATCATTAAAACTGCAGATAAATCGGCATGACCTGCTCAGCCGTCCTTACCTGTATCACCAGAAGGATGATCAGGATCAGCACAAGCATCCTTCCGAAAAGAGGCATCCATGCCAAGAAACGCTGGGTGATGGTTTCGAAACTTTTGGGGAGAAAATGTATCACAAACGCAAGGATCATCAGCCCGAAAACATTCCGGTAATTTGTCACGAGTGGAACAAAGGCCTGGGCATTGAAATTATAAAATAACTGATGAAGGATAATCTGAGCTTTTTCGAAGGTTCCGGCTTTGAAAAATATCCAGCAGAAACAAACAAAATGGAATGTGATGATGAGCCCCAGGCTTTTTTGAACGAAGAGATAAACCACCGATCTGACCTTCTTCACTTTGCCAAAAATCTCCATCCTCATCTTATCCAGCGCCAGGGCTGTGCCATGCATGCCACCCCAGAGGATGAAATTCCAGCTGGCCCCATGCCATAATCCCCCCAGCAACATGGTTGTAAAAAGATTGAGGTATTGACGGAATTTCCCTTTGCGGTTTCCCCCAAGCGGGATGTACAGATAATCACGCAGCCAGCTCGAAAGCGAGATATGCCAACGCCTCCAGAACTCGGTGATGCTCGTGCTCTGGTAAGGCGAATCGAAATTGGCAGGGATGCTAAAACCCATCCACCGGGCCATCCCGATGGCCATGTCGCTATAGCCCGAAAAATCGCAATAGATCACCAGGGCATATCCATAGATTCCAAACAGACATTCTATGCCGCTGTGACGGGTGGGGTCGCTGAAGATATAGTCTACATAATTAACATAGATATAATCGGAAATCACAACCTTTTTAAAAAGCCCCCCCACGATCAGATAAAGTCCCAGCGCAACTTCTTCTTTGGAAACATGAATATCCTTGCGTATCTGAGGAATAAAATCGGCCGCCCGGACAATCGGGCCCATGACCAGCTTTGGAAAAAAGGTGAGAAAGAAACAATAGTCCCAAAAGCTTTTTACGGGTTTGAAATGCCCCCGGTACACATCGATGGTATAACTCAGGTTTTCGAACGTGTAGAACGAAATGCCGATGGGCAGGATCAGTTTGAGCGGATGAATGCTCCCTCTTGTTGCATCGTTGATGATGCCAATGAAAAAATCGGTGTATTTGAAATAGAACAGCAACCCCAGATTGATGGTCACACTAAAGGCCAGCAGCCATTTTTTCCGCCCCTGGCTTTTGGCAAGGTCAATCCAGTTCGAGAGCTTAAAATCGACCACGGCCGAAAGCAGGATGAACAGAAAATAAAAACCGCAGGCCTTGTAGAAAAAATAAAGCGAGAACAAGGTAAACAACAATACCCTCGTCAACTTGCGTTTGTACACGAATTGATAAAACAACAGGAATGCAAAAAAGAAACAAAGAAAAAAACCGCTATTGAACAACAACGGGTCCTTCGGGTTGTAAACGAGGGCGTTTAAGAGTTTATGGAGATCGATGTGGAACAAATAAATACGTTTAGAGGTCTTTCATCCGGATCACATTCATGTTTTTATGTGGACGGAAATTTGTTTTGTGTGTTTGAATAGAAACAAATCCCAAAAACTCATTTCACCCGCCCTTCATACCCTTGCTTCAGCGCTTTGTAGAGCATCCCCCCCTGCATGATATATCCGGCCCCGCTGAAATGCACCTTGTCTTTGGCTGCCAGTTTTGCAACAAACCATTTGGCCATGCTGCCGTAACCGCCCATGATTTCGTACAAATCCCACCAGGCACAATTATGACTGTTGGCATACTCCACGACCGCATCACGGGCAAGGGTCATGTTGGGGTTTTTAACCCTCCCTTTTTTCGATTTGCGGAATGAATCGCCTGGGGTGGTCAGGAGGATTTCGGCATGGGGGTTATGCTGGCGTATGCCGGTTACAAGACTATCCATATTCCGGGTAAAGACCTCTTTGTCGAATGCAGCGCTAAAGCCTTCGTTGGTGCCCATGGAGATGATCACCAGATCGGGTTCCAGATAGGTCAACTGTTCCTGAAAATGAACGCTCAGGTTAAAATGTCTGAACTCTGCCCCGTTCACGCCTATCATGCTATAGAGTACTCCCGGTTTTCCGTTTTCGAGGAGCATCCCATAGATACGCGAACAGGTGCCCGAATCGGTTGCGGTACAATGGATCATGAGGTGGTGCATGGGTGTTTCGAATTGCTGCACTGAGGCATATTGACAGGGATCTTTTTTGCTCGAAGAGAATTGGCCAATCTGGCAGCTCAGCTCGTCGCAGACGGCATACCCAAAACTCGAAACCCCTTTTTCATGAAAAAGAGTGAATTTAGTAAACCCATAATCGAGCTTGCCCTGATCTTTTACAGTAAGCGAGAGCACCGCATTCGTGTCTTTTGTTTCGATCGTAAATCCCCCGATGCCTATGGGCAGGGCCTGTTCCGGAAACACATTTCGTTTGCTTTCCCATTTTACGTTGCTGGCGGTGCGGTAGCTGGAGGGCTCATTCGATTTGGCTACCCGGTATGGAAAGACAAATCCGCGTCCGGCATTTCCACAATCGGTTTGAATCAATTGACGCACGGTGCCTGAAAATAGGTCGGCTTGTATGTGCGAGTCACCAAGATGGACGATGTTTACACGCGTTCTTTTGCCGTTCTTTAAGTCAGAAAGTTTTTGGTAGAAGAATGGAAGTGAAGCGCTGTCGTTATGAATAACACTTAGATCGGGTCTGATAAAGGGATAATGCGCAAGCATCGAGTCGATGTCGGGCACCTGGGCCCGGATAACACCTGTGCAGCAGAGCAACAGGAGGTACAGAATGAAACTAGCCTTGCTTATTGTCTTTTTTGTATTCACTGATCATGTAGTTATATAACAACCCTCCCACGCGGCGTGCACCCCGGAAATTAAAATGCGTATAATCAGAATTTGCATAGATGGTATCGCCTGTTGCCCATTTCACCATCGAACCGTCTCCTCCCATAGCAGCATAAAAATTCCAGAACGCGGTCTTTGTCTTCTGCGCTACATGACGCTGTGCCTCGATCACAACTGGAACCGAAGGATCGGTGATGTATTGCCCTTCAATGCGGGTTGATTTATCGCCTGCACTGATCACGAGGATACTTACCCCGGGAAAACAATTTTGAAGATGCTTTACCACTTCGGTCATCCCCCGTTCATACCAGGCATAATCTTTCACTTTTGCATTTACCACATTCACTCCATAATGCAGGATGATGAGGTCATACTGCAGGTATTTGTTGAGACCAGAAAGGACACTAAAGGGCATCTTGGTAAGGGGCATACCGGAGTTGCCTCGAAATGAAAAATTATCGAGCACCACCCCACTGTCGCTTTCCATCGAAAAACCATAGATATTCATAGGAGAGCTGCAATTGAACATGGCCTTAAAGCCCTGCACCGGACCGGGACTCACGCACAATTCGTTGACTGCAGAGGTGCCTGAAAGCGGAACGAATTTATTGCCAAACAAACAAACGGTATTACGCCCGTCTGAACGGCCATAATACATTTTAACGGTACCAAATTTGTTCAGGTGTTTTCTTCCCACCGCAGTATATTTCACCCACGACTCATTGCCGGCATAGGTCGAATCGCCGGCAACCGATGAAGAATACGGAAGATAGGTAGAACCGGTGATGCCGAGCGCATGATCGGGGGTAACGGCATCAAGTAAGGAGTACGATTTCCAGTTGGGCGAAAATGAATGAATGATGCTTTGTCTGAACCCGGCAACAATGCTTGTAACAGGCATAAACCCAACTCCATTGCCTCCAAAACGGTCTTGTAACAAGGCCCTGAAATCCTGAGTGATCAGATCGCCCTCGATCATCGAATCGCCAAAATAGGCAATACGCACCTTTTTGCGGGTCTTGCCCAGACCGTGTAATGCAGCAAAGAAATGACGCAGGCCTCCCGAGCTATCGTTCCCAAACTGGATGATGCCGGGGTATTGATCAACCGCTATGCCCGCAGCTGGGGCGTGGGTACTGTCGGTCAGCTTAAAGGTATCCTGGGCAGTTTTCAGGATGTCGGGCCCTGCCTTTGCCAGGCTGCCCGAAGCAGAGATATCTGAAAGAAGATTGACCTTGTTTGTTTCAAATGAACCAACCTGAACAGTGGTATGCGTAAACGACATTGCCAGCAACACAGCAACAGCTGCCAGGACCATGATCAGGGGTTCGTATTGACGGTTCGTCTTCATTTGAAAAGAAAAGAATAAAGCAAAGGTATGCGAATTCCGAAACCCAGAATCCTGTTTGAGGGGATGTATGAACAATTATCTGTTCATGAAAAACGATTTCACCCGGGGATAATCAACGCGGGCAGGAAGCCCTACTCCTTTATTCAGGAATTGATAAGCATCTTGCGGAGCATATTCAACGCGGCATCGGCCGAGACACGGATGTTGTTCTCCCGGGTATGACCAAAGAGAAACTTCTCGCAGCGCACTGTTCCTCCGGATGCGACCGCTATCCAGACTGTGCCCACAGGCTTTTCGGGTGTACCGCCCGAAGGCCCCGCAATGCCCGATACGGCTATAGCATGATGTACCTGCAAACGGTCTATCGCACCGAGGACCATTTCGTGTACTACTTCGCGGCTTACGGCCCCATAGTTCTCCAGGGTTTCCCTTTTCACCCCCAGCAAACGCTCTTTCTGGGCATAGGAATAAGTGACCACCGATCCTTCGTAATAATCTGAACACCCCGGTACCCGGGTGATGAGGTGGGAGATATAGCCACCGGTGCAACTCTCGGCAAGACCAAGCTTTTCTTTGCGCTGGCGGAGTATGTTGCCGATGAGTTCCTCGAGGTTATCATCCTCGCTTCCAAAAATATACTCGGAGATAAGCAAACGGAGCTTTTCTTCACGCTCCTTCACCCTATTTTCAAGATCCAGAAGGTCTGGGCCGGAGGTGGTCATACGCAACTTCACCATGTTGGGTGAAGGCAGATAAGCAAGTTTGATGTTTTCCGGGCCCAGACTGTCTTCCCATTCGGATATACGCCCGGCCAGGGCCGATTCTCCGATACCTTGGGTGAGTATGGTACGATGAAGGATGTGGGGCAGCTTAAACGCAGTCTTTAAACGGGGCAACACCTCGTGCTCCATAATGCTTTTCATCTCGAAAGGCACTCCGGGCATTGAAATAAATATTTTTTTATCCTGTTCAAACCACATGCCGGGGGCTGTTCCTTTTGCGTTCTGTAGCGGAATGCAGTTTTCGGGTATCTCTGCCTGTAACCGGTTTACAGGAGTAACGGTTTTACCGAAACGGGCAAAAAGCTGCTCCACATGCGCATAAACGGTTTCGTTAAAAATGAGCTTCACCCCAAAATAATCGCACAAGGTTTTCTTGGTGATGTCATCGCGTGTAGGGCCCAGGCCTCCGGTGATGAGGATCAGATCCGCTCTGTTGCGCGCTTCCTCCAAAGCGGCGAGGATATGAGTGCGGTCGTCTGAAACAGAAGTAATCTGCTTTACAAAAATCCCTGCCTTGTTCAATTCCTGGGCCATCCAGGCCGAATTCGTATCTACTATCTGGCCGATGAGTATTTCATCGCCTATGGTTATGATTTCTGCCTGCATGGGTGTGGTTCCTGGGGGGCAAATATAGGAGGATATTGACTGAAATGATGTTGAAAAGCCGGGGGAACCTGTTGATGCGGAAAGAATCTATAAAGCAAAGATCAACATTATCAACAACTTAGCTTCTTCCCTGAAGTGATCATCGGCAACTGGCAGAATATTTGTACTTTGCCGCGGAATAAAACCCAAGAAATGAAAAAAGCCATCCTTACCGCATCGGTTTCAGTCTTGCTAAGTCTGCAATCTTTCGCCCAGATCGATCTGAACAGCATTGAAAAACAAGGAGCCGATGCCCTTAAAAAAGTAGACGGTGCAGGCGCCGGAACAAGCAGCCCCCTCTCGAACGACGATGTTGTAAAAGGACTCAAAGAAGCCCTCAATGTAGGCACCAAGAACTCTACCGCGTCGGCTTCGGCCACCGATGGTTTCTTTAAAAACCCGCTGATCTTTATTCCCTTTCCGCCCGATGCACAGAAGGTAAAAGACAAAGCCATTGCCCTGGGTCAGAAAGACCAGGTCGATAAATTTGAACAAAGCCTGAACCGTGCTGCCGAAGAAGCATCGAAAGAAGCGGCTACCATACTCATCAATGCCATTACTTCGATGAGTGTTTCCGATGGTTTCGCAATCCTGAAAGGAGCAAACAACGCAGCCACTCAATACCTGCGCGATAAAACAACAGCCGACCTGCTGGTAAAATTCAAACCTATTGTTGATGCTGCCATTGCAAAGGTCCAGGTTACAAAGGAATGGACCCCGCTCATTACTACCTACAACCGTATCCCCTTCGTAGAAAAGCAAAACCCCGATCTTTCAGATTATGTAACCAAGAAAGCCCTGGATGGATTGTTCAAGCTGGTGGAAGCCGAAGAACTAAAGATCCGTCAGAATCCTGCTGCCCAGGTTACCGATCTTTTGAAGAAGGTTTTTGGGAGTGTGATGAAATAAACAAGCTACATTCTTTCATTTCAAACCTATTTCATGAAACAAAAACCCCGATGCTCCTGCATCGGGGTTTTTGTTTAGAAGATTCGGTGTGCGGCAAGACCGTTTCATCCAGCAACGGCGAACCCGCACTCCATTTGTCTGACAAATATCAATGATCCCGCTTCATGCATTCGAAGCAGGCATTCACGCTCAAAAGGCCAACAGCCCAACGAACCCGCGGGATAACCCATCCCGATGACTATCTGGGATTATGCCTTCCACCGCTTTCTGCTCCACTCCTTTTGTTTCTCTTTACTCAGGAAGGTCCATGCAAGAATACGGCTGGTCTTTTGTCCTTGTGCCATGTCAATCGTCCTGACTTCGGCTGCGCGGCATTTCTTCAGAACATGGTAAAGGGCACGGAGATGCTCACTCTTTGAGACAAGAGCCGTAAACCAATAACAGGAACTAAAGAGTGAAGCACTCTGTTCTATCATATTCGAAATAAAACGCTGCTCGCCGCCATCACACCAAAGTTCTGTTTGTTGGCCCCCGAAATTCAGTACCGGTCGTTTGGTTTTCTGAATGCCCAGATTGCGTTGTTTGCGCAGCGTGCCCGCCAAAGCCTCTTCGGGCGATGCATGAAACGGAGGGTTACAGATACAGAGGTCGAATACTTCTCCAGGTTTCACAACACCGGTAAAGATGAGCGAGGAATCTTTCTGAAACCGGCACGCTACTGCTCCTGTTAATGATGGGTTTGTATCGATAATCTGTTCTGCAGATTGAATGGCTTTGCGGTCGATATCACTTCCCACAAACTGCCATCCATATTCATGATGACCGATGATGGGATATATGGCATTGGCCCCAATACCCACATCCAGGACGCGAACCGTGTTACTTACAGGAACAACCCCGGCATTGCCCGAAGCAAGCAGATCGGCGGCATAGTGAATATAATCGGCCCTGCCAGGTATCGGAGGGCAAAGATACCCGGCCGGGATATCCCAGGATGAAACCTTGTAGAAGGCTGATAACAAAGCACGGTTCAGCGCCTTGACTGCATCGGGGTTGGAGAAATCAATGGTTTCGGCGCCGTAGGCATTTCCGTGCACAAAAGCCTTCAGACCGGGAGAAACGGCTGTAAGCTGTTTGAAATCATACAAAAAACGATGCGGGTTGCGCACATGTAACCCGTTCTTTAAGGAAGGATCTCCCTCAGCCTTTTTTGTCATCTTACAGTGTTAATAGTAATCAGGAACGTTCTGCCCCCAGCCTAACAGTCCTTCTCTGAAGGAGCAGGACTGGGAAAGCTTCAGAAACAGGGGTTATCAGCAATGCCCATTATTTAGATCCATCCATCTTGTTGAGCGACATGAGGGAGAGCAACTCATTTTTCTTGTTGCGCGATACATCCACCTCGGAGTTGTCGATCATGGTTACTGTTCCTCCTTCGCCCTTGGTGTACTTCTCGACATACATCAGGTTAATGAGATGTGTATTGTGAACCCTGAAAAAATTCATATTCAACAGTATCTCATCAAATTCCTTAAGCGTTTTAGAAGCGATTACCTTTTTTCCGTTGGTAAGATAGATGGACGTGTAATTCGAATCGGCAGAAAGACGGATGATCTGGTCGGAATCAAGAAAGATGATGCCATCCACGGTACTGACCGAAAGCTTTTTCTTGGGTTTGTTCTGGGCCATGGCTCCGATGATCGATTCGAGCCTGGATAGTTCGGGGTTACCATGTTTTCCCTTGTCTTTGCATTTGCCAACGGCAGTAATAAGTTCATCAGAATCTACCGGTTTAAGCAGATAATCAATAGCGCTGTGTTTAAACGCCTGCACGGCATAATGATCATAAGCCGTTGTAAAAATAACATCAAAATCGATCACATCGAAACGTTTCAACAAATCGAACCCGTTTGCAAAAGGCATTTCTATGTCCAGAAAAACAAGATCTGGTTTGTGTTCCCGGATGAGTTTTTCAGCCACATCTGCCGAAGGGGCAGAGCCCACAATTTTAACACCGGGGCAGAATCGCCCGATGAGTATTTGGAGCGCCTCAAGCCCGGAGGCTTCATCGTCAACTAGGATTGCGTTCAGCATCATCTTGCATGGTTTGTATGAATGGAAAAAGGATTTCGACTTGTGTGCCCGAGGGCAAGCCCAGGGCATCTGTTTTATCGGTAATGGTAAGACTCATGACCTGGTGGTGAAGTTTGCTGATGATTTCAACCCGTTCTTTGTTCAGCGACATAGCCATTGATTTGTGTTCTGTCTTCTTCTTGTATTGCAGGGAATGTTTTCTCCCGATCCCGTTATCTTCAATAATGCACTGAAGCATCTCTCCTTTCTTTCCTATCCGGATCTTCAATACTCCTTCCCGGTCTTTCAGGTGCATCAGCCCATGCCAGATGGCATTTTCAACATAAGGCTGGATAAGTAAAGGCGAAATTAAGACTGATTCGGCTTGAATTTCATCCGAAACCCGTATTTCAAAAATAAATTTCGAAGAAAACCGGAGCCGCTCGAGTTCGATATACAGCTCCAGGGTCTGAATTTCCTCGGCAATGGAGATGTACTCATTTTTGGAATTCTCCAATACTTTCCGGATCAGTTTAGAAAACCGGGTAAGGTGTTTATGGGCTGCATCGGTATCGTTCTTCAGAATGAACAGTTGTATGGAATTGATCGAGTTGAAGATGAAATGGGGGTTCATCTGGGCACGGAGCGCAATCAGCCGTGTCTCTGCAAGCTTGCGGCTCACTTCCGATTTTTCAAGCACACGCTGGTTCAGCCGTCTGATCCTGATGGTGACCAAGGAACCAACAACGAGTATCAGGATCAGAGAGACCAGCAGGATGAACCACCATTCTTTCCAGAACGGTTTTGAGATGGTAAAATAGAAACGCGCCGGATGAAGGCTTTTCACCCCATCATTGTTAACGGCATAGACTTCGAATGTATAGGCGCCGGGAGGAAGCGTGGTATACTGCAGGGATGTATTGGCGGTAGATGTCCAGGAGGTGTCAAGACCGCTCAGTTTATACAGATACCTGAGCTTGGAGCTGCGTTTATAGGATAAGCCTACGAAATTGATCTTGAGATAATTTTCGAAATAACGCAGGTGAAAGGAATCGCGAACCAGGGTGTTTTTTGAGTTGATCTCCAACATCGAGATATAAACAGGAGGCGGAGTCTGATTTGCAAAAGCCGTGTTCTTTTCAAAAGTCACAATCCCCGCATTGGTTGCAGCCCAGATACGATTCCCAGATCCTGTAACCTGATTAATTTCATTCGAAGGCAACCCATCTTCCGACGAATAGACTTCCACCGAAAAGTGGTCCCAGCTATTCATCTGCACCCGGCAGATCCCGTTGTTCGTACTGATCCAGGCAGTTCCATCATTGTCCAGGAAAATATGTTTGCAGATATTGCTGGACAAGCCTTTCCTGTCGTCCAGTACACAGATGCGGTTTCCTCTTTTTACGATCACACCGGCGCCCTTTGTGGCAAACCACCAGGTGCTGTCTGCCCCAAGCCTGATGTCGTCTATCCTGTTTTTGAATATGGGGTCCTGATCTCCGCAATACGAAAATTTGCCGTCCTTAAACCACCACAATCCATTCACACAACCCAGCCAAATACGGTCAGCCGCATCACAGCAAATAGCCGAAATCCGTGATTTGCATACATAGCTTTCAATGACCGATGTATTTTCAGCATCCAGTTTATTCAGAAACAAATAGTTTCCAGCCCAGATCTGCTCCTGGCGGTCGCGGGTAAAGCATTTAAATGCGCAAGGTTCATTTTCTTTTCGAATGAAACGAGGCACAAAACCCTGTTGTGGAATAAAGCGATAGGATACCCCCGCACCTGCAATGATCTCGTTGCTTCCCTCACCTTGATAAAACGTATAAATGTTAGTAAGTCCAGGCTGATGAGCTGGAAGCAGCTGCTTGACGCTGTCGCCCGAAATATCAAAAACAGCCCCGCCTTCAACGGCTGCAAGGATATGGCTGTCATCTCTTGGAAAAAGGGCAAAAACTTTGTTCGCCGTCAGCCCATTGGTTTTATCGAAATATAAGAAATTCCGCGAGGGCATGTAGAAGACTCCATTTTCGAGCGTCGTAAACCAGAATCCGCCTTCGGTATCCTCTGTGATACCAGAAACAGTTAAGCCTTTCAGGAAGCCGATTCGTTCGGAGTCTTTCAATTTGCCGTTTTTTAGAAGCGCCACTCCTCCATTCTTCATACCAACCCAGATATTGCCTGTTTTGTCTTCGTAAACTGAAACAAGAGATAGGTTTTCGGAGTGCTCATCATCCGCTGTTCCGAAACGGTGAAGCAGGTTGCCATTGAGTATGATAAATGACTGGTTACGCGTTTTTAGAATGCGCCAGTTCGGAAAGCCTGTATATTGGGTTGAGTCGAACACGACAGGGCCCATGCGACTCGTTTTTTTGACTTGAACCGGGTGCTGCCCATGACTCGTCACATTATCCACATCGTTTTCGAGTGATCCATATACAAAGCCGGCGCTGTCTGGCTGATAGATATAAGCCACACCGGGTTGACGGATAAAGACAAAATCTTGTTTCCGGTAAGGAGGGGCAATCCGGTACATTCCTTTCCCGATAGCATTTCCGCACCAGATCGTGTCACGGGCATCGAGGTAAAGCGATGACATGATCGAACTGTGGGTTTTGGGCAGGATGCTTTCATTCGCTCCTATTCCCTGGATTGTATCATTCTGAAAATAAAAAAGCCTTCCAGACAAGGTTCTGAACCAGATCCTGCCTTTGCGATCTTCGCAGGAACTGAAAACAGTGTTGTCGGCGAGACCATCGCGGGTGGAATAGTTCCGAAAGCTGTATCCATCATAACGGCTCACCCCTGCATCCGTCGTAAACCACAAATAGCCCTTCGAATCCTGCATTACAGAATATACCTCTGAACTTGGGAGCCCTTCTTTGACCGAAAAATTCTTGAATACGGGTTGCTGGGCAGCCATACGGCCTGTGGCAAGAAGCATCAAACAGGCACTCAGAAAGAAGAGAAAACGCCGGCTCCTGAACTGATACACAAACAAGGAATTAGTAACCATTAGGACATCCTGAAACACGAAACAGACAGGAGGACTTTAGAATCAAAAATCAGAACCATGAAGTTCAAATCTAACTATTTAATGTTACCCGGCCTCATTCGGCGAAATGCCGTTCATGGTACGGTGTGCTGGACCCTGTTCCGTGAATTCTGTTAAATTTGCAAACCGGGAAAAATGTGCAGGATTGTTTTTTTTCCCTAACCTGTTCAAGTTCAACCAAACGCATCATGGAATACAAAGATTATTACAAAGTGTTGGGGCTGGATAAAACCGCCACCGACGATGCACTCAAGAAAGCCTATCGCAAACTGGCCGTTAAATATCACCCCGATAAAAACCCCGGCAACAAAGCTGCCGAAGAAAAATTCAAGGAACTGAGCGAAGCCTACGAAGTCTTGAAAGACCCAGAGAAAAGACGCAAATACGATGAACTGGGCGAAAACTGGAACCAATATCAACAATCGGGAAGACCTCAAAACGAAAACTTCGACTGGTCGAAATGGCAAGGCGCCGGAGGTGGGGGAAGACGCGGAGCCCAGCAGTTTGAAGAAGAGGGTGATTTCTCCGACTTTTTTGAATCTATCTTTGGTCAGGGCCGCGCTGGCTCAGCAGGGGGCCGCAGAGCAAAGAGGACGATGGCCGGCGAAGATTATCAGGCCACTGCCGAGATCTCGCTCGAAGAAGCCTTCAGCGGCACCAAACGCCAGCTCCAGGTAAACGGAGCCGTACTCGAAATCAATATGCTTCCCGGTGTAAAAAACGGACAAACACTCCGCTTAAAAGGCAAGGGCGGTAAAGGTGTAAATGGGGGCCCGGATGGCAATATCCTGATCACGGTACATGTTACCCCACATCCCCGTTTCAGAGTTGAAGACACCGATGTATATTGCGATGCACCGGTCGACCTGTATACGGCCATCCTGGGAGGCAAGGCCCTGGTACAGACACTCAAAGGAAGCATCCGCATTGACATCCCCGCAGAAACAGAAAACGACCGCGTCCTTCGTCTCAAAGGCAGGGGCATGCCTGTCTTCGGGAAACCCGATACTGCGGGCGATCTCTATCTGAAAATAAAAGTGATCCTGCCCAAAAAACTGACAACCAAGGAACATGAACTTTTTCAAAAACTGGCCCAGGAACGTAAACAAGATTAAAAACGAACACCTGAAGCAGAAGGGCAGCTGTATTCTCGTTAAATCATCTGTTCCTGCTTTTTAAACTGTTTTTTCTGATTATTAGAAATAATAGTACATTTATGCCCATCCAGTCGCACTCAATTTTTACCTTTCCGCTTTCATTCGCTTGTATTGATGCTCACGTTCACACACACAAATTGACACGATGAAAAAAACTATTTTATCAGTAGCAGGACTCTCTATCATTCTGGCTATCGGATGCAGGAATGACAATTTTACAAACATGCAACCCAAAGCAGCGCCTGTACCCTGTGATACAACCGGTGCGATGAGTTTCGCCACCAATGTGGCACCGATCATAAACACCAACTGTGCTGTAAGCGGTTGTCACGTAGGTGGCGCTTCTGCGGCAGGAGGATATGATTTCACGACTTATGCTGGCGTCAAAAGCGCTACTTTGCATGGAGATGCACTTCTTCCTGCTATCAATCACTCAGGCCCCAATTCAGGTTCTACCAGCTGGATGCCGTTGGTAGGCTCTCTGACCTCCTGCGACATTGCCATCATTAACAAATGGGCCAACAACGGTGTAGCTCCTTAATTTTTCAACTCATTCATCTTAATATTCGACCATGAAAAAATTCATACTCTGCATTTCCACCCTTTGTTTCTCAGCGGGCCTCTTTGCCCAGGATGATCTCCTGAGCCTGGTAAACGACGATGCTCAGAAGAAAACAAAAGACTTTGCTACTGCCACCTTTAAAACAACGCGTCTGTTCAACTTCCAGACCGTCGAAACACAAAGCCGGCATACGCTCGACTTCCGCATCTCTCACCGCTTTGGCGATCTGGGTGCAAACAATGTAAGCAACCTGGGTTACAATGCCTTTGGTCTGGATGCGCAGGCAAGCATCAAGCTTAGCCTTGAATATTGTTTTGACGGCAAGTTTCAGATCGGAATCGGGCGTTGCAACGACCAGAAGATGGTTGACGGCTTTGCCAAATACCGGCTTTTCCGCCAAACCACCAACAACAGCTGCCCGGTAAGCGTTACGTTGTTTGCCGGCGTGTATCAAACCTATATCCGTACCGGCGATCAATACTATGCCAATCAGATGGACCGGCTTTCGTACTGCGATCAGATCATGATTGCCCGTAAATTCAACCGCCGCTTTAGTTTGCAACTTGGCGCCGCTTATGTGCATTTCAATACGGTACTCTATGCAGAAGACAAGAACGATGCCTATTTCGCAACCGGTCTGTTCCGCCTGAAACTTACCAGCCGCACCGCACTGACTGCTGAATATGCATTACCGTTGAATACATACTACGATGTGGCAGCCAATAAACTGGCCCAGACTACCCGTTTCCCAAGTATGGCAGTTGGTTTTGACATCGAAACCGGTGGTCACGTGTTCCAGATCGGGATCAGCAATTCCTTCGGTCTGGATGAACCTGAGTTTTTGGCAAATACTGAAAAGGTATGGGGCCTCGAACAAATCCGCATCGGATTTAACATATCCAGGGTATTCGATCTTTAAAGCAACACCCCTTCTCCAAAAGTCTTAAAACGTGAAAACGGACGACAGCCGCACCCGGTGTTCGTCCGTTTTCACGTTCGGTGTTCCCTCATCTTAGAGCATCTCATCCCAGGAAAGCAAAAGAATACTCCCCTGCCCTTTCTGATCCCCTGCCTGATCAGGCTTCACTCAAAAAGTCAGAATACGACAGGCTTCATTGCGTGTATTTATCAACCAGTTAAAAGATACGTTACTTGAATCAATTAGTAACCCCGCGCTTCAACGGGGTTAGAACTCCCCACACACCTAGGCTTTAGCCCAATAATTGCTAACGTCAGGTTCTGAATTGGGCTGAAGCCCAGGGGGAGATACTTGGTTCGATACACTCAGCATTAAAAATTCATTGAACAGATGAACTGTCTGAAACATTCTAGCTGCAAGCATTTTAACTAAATCAGCACTGCTGCTTGTACCGGTTTGACACTAAACAAATATAAGGGCATCTCTAATAACCCCGCTTTTTTGACCTCTCCCTACCCCTCTCCCAAGGAGAGGGCATGTTTGGATGGGGTTATTAGAGATGCCCATAAATGAATAAGCGTGTGACGATTGGTTAATTTGCCTGAACCCTAATTCCGCTCCCCCCTCATCATTGCTTCTGCATCCATTGGCTTAAAGAGTTTTTGGAGATGCTCATTTTCCTCCTTTGTCATGTGGCTTTTGTTGAAGATATACCAATACGACTCCTTTGTCATATCGCTGTAATGTATCCAGCCGTAATTGTATTGACGGGTCATTACGATGTTGAGGGATGAAAAAAGATACACCGTCGCTGCCAAGAGAAGCACAACCAACGTTTTTTTCGGGAATGCCTCAACAAGATCTATGACCCATCCGAACAGGGCTGTGAGCGGGAATGCCAGTACTGCAAACCCCTGGATAAAGGCCCGGCTTCCAAAACCTCCGCTATAGGTCCAATCCCACCAGCTCGAAAGCACAAACAGATCAATTGCAACAAAAACCAAAACCGCCCAAAACAACTGCCTCCAACGGAGGCAGAGCGGAATAAAGCCCAGAAAGGCCAGGAACATTACCGGTGTGTAGGCAAACAAACCCTTTCGGTAACTGAACAGGAAATTGAGGATCTGGGGATCTGAAAAAAAGAATTTCTCCGACCCGTATGTATAGAAAAAACAGGACCCCGTATTCATCTTCCAGTAAATAAGCTGAGGGCTGATTGTGAATATAAACAACAAAGCAGCAGCAATGAGTTCGAGGATATGCGCGCAGAGGTACCTCCACCGGTCTTTGAGCGTTTCCAGATTATAAATCCCTGCCAGAGGGATCATCAACATGACACTGATATCAGGAGGACGGACAAGTGTAATCAATCCTCCCACAACCGCTGCCAGAAAAAGATATCCTCCCCGTTTCTCCACACCCCATTTCACCACGGCATAGACAAAAACACAAAAAAGCGAAAACGAAAACGAATGCGACATCTGGCCCATTGAGACCGTGTAGTACAACAAATTGGTGGCATAAAAAACAGAAAAAACAGTGAGTGCCGAAGCTATTGGCTTAAAAAACACACGCAGCGCCTTGTATAAAAAACACAAACCCAGGAACACATACAGGATCACGCCCACATAATTAGACCAGATATAAGGAGCCGAAAAACCATCGCGTTCATACCCCAGTTTTTTTGCCAGGTAATCGCCATTAAAGAAAAAAGGGGCTTCCAAGATGGCAACACCCATGGTCATCTTCGGGACATTCTTTCCGAGTGGGGTTGCGATGGGCCAATATTCAGACGGGAGTTTGGCCCCGGCTACAGCAGGTATGAAGGTGGAAGGCAGGTAGTAATAATACTGATAGGCATCGCTGATAAACGGGGTCTTCTGATATTTCCAAAAGATCAGGTCCTGGTATTGAGTCGTAACAAAACAAACACTGAAAAGCAGAAAACAGAAAAGTGGAGAAATCCTGCGAACTGCGACACCCATGCTACGCGTTATTCTTTTCATCGTCTGTAGGATAAATCCGGCTGATACCGATTGCGGTTTCGCATAATTATCTTTCTTTCAAGTGTTCAAAATTAACCTTTTCTCCTAACTGCGCCCAGATGCCTTACTTTCTCCAAAAAAAATCAGCTCCGTTATCCATCGCCCAGCCAGGAAACAGAAACATACACATTAAATTCGTGTGCATGTTCCTGATGATTACTGTGGGTGAGCGGTCTGAATAAACCGTTAAACCCGCATTATGCATCAGAAGCAGGCATTCGCGCTCAAAAGGCCAACCGCACAACGAACCCGCGGGATAACCCATCCCGATGACTATCGGGAGCGCAAATTCTAACACACGGTGCATTAGCGCACAAGCTGGGTTAAAACGGTTCACCAATCCTTTTCGCATTGCAAGCCCACAAGAGGGGTAAACGCGGCACCCTGTGCCCTGATTCATTGATTTAGTGTGGTAAAAAGCTGTTGGCTGCAATCTGGAGTACTTTGCCGGATTTTGCTAATTTTGAATCCATATCAATCGCTCTACATACGTATGTCTCTTCCCTTCTCCATCAAAGCCAACCTCATCGATCTGGAAAACAAAAACATCTATCCGGCCGAAGTGTTTGTGGAAGAAGGGCGTATTATCCGCATCAACCGTTTACAAACCGAGCAGAAAGCGTATATCCTGCCCGGGTTTATCGATTCGCATGTGCATGTAGAAAGTTCTATGCTTGTGCCTTCCGAATTTGCAAGACTGGCCGTAACCCATGGCACTGTGGCAACGATATCCGATCCTCATGAAATTGCCAACGTGCTGGGAGTGCCCGGTGTGGATTATATGATTGAAAACGGAAAGAAAGTCCCTTTTCATTTTTTCTTTGGCGCCCCCTCCTGCGTACCGGCCACACCTTTCGAAACGGCAGGCGCAACCATCGATTCGACCGGCATCGATCGCCTCCTGGGGCGCAAAGAAATTGTCTATCTGGCCGAGATGATGAACTATCCCGGTGTAATCAACGCCGATCCGGAAGTGATGGCAAAGCTGGCTGCTGCAAAAAAACACAACAAACCGGTGGATGGCCATGCCCCGGGCTTGCGGGGCCAGGCGCTTCAAAAATATACAGCTGCCGGGATCAGCACCGATCACGAATGTTTTAAGTATGAGGAAGCGCTGGAGAAATTGCACCTGGGCATGAAAGTCTGGATACGCGAAGGCAGTGCAGCTAAAAATTTTGAGGAACTCATTGAGCTCCTGTTCGAATTTCCAGACCTGATTTCGTTCTGTTCGGATGACAAACACCCCGACAGCCTGGTGGAAGGACATATCAACCAGCTTGTGAAACGGGCGATCGACAAAGGCCATGAACTGTTTGATGTACTCCGGGCTTCTTCCTACAACATTATCAAACATTACAACCTTCCGGTGGGCCTTTTGAAAACAGGCGACAGCGCCGATTTCATTCTGGTAGACAACCCCGAGGATTTTAATGTGCTCCAGACCTATGTAAAAGGCGAGTTGGTAGCCGAGGCAGGCAAATCGTTTATCAAACGGGTGGATGTGCCGGTGATCAATAATTTCAACTGTACACCCAAACAGATTACAGATTTCAGCATTCCTGCAAAAAGCTCAAAAATAAGGGTCATTGAAGTTCTGGACGGACAGCTCATCACCCATAAACTGCATCTGTCTTGCAAGGTGAACGAAGGATTTGCAGATGCTGATCTAAGCGCCGATGTGCTCAAGATTGCGGTCATCAACCGCTATGCAGATGCCAAACCGGCTATTGCCTTTATTAAAAACGTTGGCTTGAAACGTGGGGCTATTGCCTCCTGCGTAGCACACGACTGTCACAATATTGTCGTGACAGGCACCAACGATGCCGATATGTGTAAAGCCGTAAACCTGATTATCGAAGCAAAGGGTGGCATCTCGCTGGCAGATGGCTCCAATAACCTCCTCCTGCCCTTGCCTGTGGCAGGCATCATGAGCACCGGCGATGCCTATGAAGTGGCCGCCGCCTATACGCAAATCGATGCGGCAGCCAAAGCCCTGGGTTCTAACCTAAAAGCCCCATTTATGAGCCTTTCGTTTATGGCCCTGCTTGTTATCCCTCAGCTCAAATTAAGTGATAAAGGACTGTTTGATGCAAATATCTTTGAATTTGTAGATGTATTTGAATGAAACAACAACCGGATCGCCTGCCTTTCACACCTAATAGCAACGGAAATCATCTACTTAAGCGTTGCTGTGCGGTTGGGATGAATTCCTTCCAGTTAAATACGGGTGAGATGATGGGGTTTCTCTATCTGTATGTGGGTGATAGCAACCCGTATTTACTTGATAGCAATCCGTACATGGGCGATAGCACTCTGTATCTGGGTGATAGCAACCCGTATCTGGGTGATAGCTATCCGTATCTGGGTGATAGCAACCCGTACATGGGTGATAGCAACCCGTATCTGGATGATAGCAACCCGTACATGGGTGATAGCAACCCGTAAAGGGGAGATAGCAACCCGTATCGGGGTGATAGCAATCCGTATCGGGGTGATAGCAACCCGTACATGGGTGAAAGCAACCCGTAGATGGGAGATAGCAACCCGTAGATGGGTGATAGCAACCCGTAGATGGGAGATAGCAACCCGTAAAGGGGAGATAGCAACCCGTACATGGGTGATAGCAACCCGTAGATGGGAGATAGCAACCCGTAAAGGCCATCAAGTGACTTTCAACGGCAATTAAGGGCCTGAGTAATGAGGATTCGCTCTAATTAAGAGCTACCGTTTACCCACAAGCTTGCTGATATCTGTTAACCCATCGTGATTTTTAACCTGCATTTGCATTAGAAGCAGGCATTCGCGCTCAAAGGCCAGCAGCACAACGAACCCGCTGGATAACCCATCCCGATGACTATCGGAACCGTGCAAATCATAGCACACGGTGCATTAGCGCACAAGCCATCTAATGAAATCTGGGTTTAATCAGACCCGATTATGCTTTTCGGGTCTATTCTTTATTATCGCTCCCCAGGACTGCCTAAGGCCAAGTGGAGATACGGTGTTTACTGGCTAAGAAAATGGTACTGAAAAGCAAAATGCAGCCCCGTGATTAACCTCTCCGGTAGCCCAGACATTGCCCCCGTGCCGTTTGATAACCCGTTTCACAATCGCCAAACCCACGCCAACACCTTCGAACTCATCGGAGTTGTGAAGACGCTGAAATACGCCAAAGAGTTTGTCGATGTACTTCATGTTGAACCCCACCCCATTGTCCTTTACGGTATAAATAATTAGGTTACCTTCAATTTTAGAGGTGATTTCAATGCGTGGCGATGATTCCCTGGAGGAATATTTGAGTGCATTTGAAAGGAGATTGTATAATACCTGATGGATAAGGCCGTAATCGGCTATCAGAGGGTGGAGGTTTTTGTACAGAATTTGCGCATGATGCGGTCTTTCGGTATTCAGTTCACCGATCACCCCTTCGATGAGTTCGGTCATATCAATCGCCGATCTCTTTATTTCTTTCCGGCCAAGCCGGGAAAAGGTAAGGAGTTCATCGATGAGGGTGCCCATCTTTTTTGAATTGTGCCTGATAGCATTCAGAAGTCTTGTAGCTTCTTCGCTGAGTTCAGCTGCATGTTCTTCTTCCAGGATTTGTGCATACCCGTTCATGGCGCGCAATGGGGCCCTCAGATCGTGTGAGATGGAGTACGAAAAAGCCTCCAGCTCCTGATTCAGTTCATTGAGCGCATCGTCCTTCTTTTTCTTCTCCGTAATGTCTTCAGAAATACCCAGGAGGTAGGCCGGTTTACCATCTATCCCGGCGAGTGGTATTTTCTTTGTATGAAGCCAGCGCTCGCCCTGATGTCTGGTTTGAATGGGCTCTTCCGGGATATCGATAAGCTTTCCATCCTCCAGAACGGCCCTGTCGTTTTCAACAAAAAAATCAGCCTGTTCTTTTGGAAAAAAATCATAATCGTTTTTTCCAAGGAGGTCAGTAATGCTAAAACCCAGGAGTTCTTCTCCTGCCTTATTAAGCCTCACGAATCGGAGTTCATCAGCATCCTTGACAAAGATCATATTTGGAAGGTTTTCCAGAATTGCAGTCAGAAACGTATTCGACCGGGTAAGCGCTTCGCTTGTTTCCCGGGCCGATTTTAGTAACACACTGATACCTATTTGCTGTGAACGGAGGTTTAGGGCTTCCAGTTCATCGAGAATGCCGAGTGCCACTTGCAGGTCGTTGGTGTAAGTAGGAAGGAATTTGCGCAAGACTTTTCGTTGCAAGGCATAAAGAAAAACCAGGTCGCTGGGCCTGAAGGAGTCTGAGTTCGACTGTGTTTTGTTCCCTTCCATGTATTTGCGCAGCGATTCGGTTTGTTTCAGGTCGTAGGTTTGGCTGGCCAGTGAATCGGCAAAATCTGTGAATATTTTCATCGACCGTTTCAGGAGCATCTCTTTCGAGGCCCCACTTCGATCCTTGATAATAGGCACATTCATGATGCTGGAAAGCGAAACGGTTTCGGCGGCGATTGCCTGAAGATGTTGTTCTTTGAGATGGGCCAGATATTCGGTCAGGTTCTGCATTTGAGCTGATTTTAGTACCCTGCTTATTTATTTCATGCAATCCGTGTATGATACAACTAATGTACGATCAATTGATTTAGTGAATGCATCCGACATAAAAAAAATGCAGAAACACGCATTTTGTCTGTTTATAAGCGTGCTTTAATTTATTTGGCGATATGTTTTGTGGTAAAGCATCTGATGTCCGGATGCAGAAGGGAGCGGCCAGGTTGGATGTAAATGCGGGTATGATAGCAATGATACAGAAAGCCCGAAGTGTCTTACTCTTTAAGATGTCTGGAATGGGTATCCAGTATTTGTTTTTCCCTGGCACTGAGGCTGGAGATTCCGGTCTTCGCGATTTTATCGAGAATGCGGTTTATTTCATCCTGCTGCTGTTTGCGTTCGAGATTATATTTTTCATCAAGGGTGGTATAGGCCTTTTTCTTAGTCCCAATGCCAAGGATGAGTATTTCGGGCTTTTTGATAAGCAGGATGATAAAGCCGAGCCCAGGGACAAGCATGAGCGCTATAGGGATCAGGTTTGTCTGAAGGACTTCGGGATGGACGGAAACAGCAAGAATCATCCCAAGCAACGCTCCTCCAAGATGCGCATCATGACCTACGTTTCCACGTCTGGTATGGACCCCGTAAATGGTATAAAGGATGTAGAATATGCCGTAAATCCATGCCGGTATGGAAAAAGGGATGAGGAAGAACCCGATGCCCATTCCCGGGTTGAGTGCAATACACCCAAAAATAACCCCACACACAGCCCCGGAGGCCCCGGCAGAACGGTATGAACTGTCATGGCGGTGAACAAACAAGGCCAGGAGATCGCCTCCAATGCCGCTCAGGAAGTAGATACCTAGCAAAAAGACCGGGCCTTGTGTAACCTCCAGCCCTGTGCCAAAGGCGTACAGCGAAAACATGTTGAAAAAGAGATGGCCCCAGCTCAGGTGAAGAAAGGTAGAACTCACCAGGCGTTTATAGTCTCGGTTGATGCGGATTTTATCAACCTCAAAAACCCATGCATCAAAAAAAGCTTCATCGTTCATTCCTTTCCAGGAAATAACAATGTTAAGGAAGATGAGGAGGGATACGGCAATACTCATGCGTACTGTTTGTTTTATTTCGCAACACTAACTCAGGTTGAACACTTTCATCCAAACGGCAAAGATCATAAACTTAAATACTCTTCCGTTTTCGGGTTTATGTGCTATATTGAAAAAAGAATCATATTCCTTTTGAAGCTTTTCGATTTTTACATACGGTTTCAATAAATCCGTGAAATAGGGCCTCATTTCTTCGCGCATCTCGGTCACCCATCTGTTGTTGGGAGTGGCATAGCCCATTTTGTCGCTTCGGTTCAGGATTTCAGTCGGAAGGAAGTTTCTGACTGCTTCTCGCATCAGGTATTTGTTGGTTCCGTGATGAATCTTGTAAATGCCGGGTACAGCAAATACCGATTCAATGAGGGGATGATCATCCGCAAAGGGGGTGCGTGATTCTACCGAATGCCACATCGAGCAACGGTCTTCGCATTTCAGGTATCCTTTGAGCCGTGTATTGACAAACTCTTTGCGAAGGATCCCGTTCAGGGAGCGTGGGGCCGGATTGGCATTCTCTTTGAGCCCCTGCTTATATACTTCAAGTAAGCCTTTGTCAAGGTAATTCATATCCCTGAAATAAGATTTCATGATTTTCAGTTGGACAACAGCCGGGAGTTGGTGGATGGCTTTTAGTTTGAGATAATCTTTGCCCAGGTTCTTGAAATTTGACGGAAAAGAATCAAAATCAAGAATGGCTTTGCCCACTTTTCCAAATTCCATTTTCCTCACCAGATCGCCTATATACCAAGTGTAGTAAGGGCTATATCCTGCAAATAGCTCGTCTCCGCCTTGCCCGTCGAGGATTACTTTGATACCTGTATCTTTAACCAGTTTCATGACCCGGTATTGGGCATAGGTGCTGGTGCTCCAGATCGGGGAGTCCTGGCAATAGACCAGCTGTTCAAGATCCGTGAGTAGTTCCTGTCGGGTAGGATAACTCATGTGGGGGACAGCGCCTGTTCGTTCGTTCACAATCCTGGCCCATCCACTCTCGTCAAACCTGGGTTCGGAGAATGCAGAAGTAAACGTATGGATGCTGCCTGGCGTATGCCGGGCCTGATTCACGTTCTGCATAATGCCTACTATTGTTGAACTATCTACCCCTCCGCTCAGACAGGAGCCAACCGCGACATCGGAGCGCATCCGCAGCCGCACCGCTTCATAAATCAGTGCCTCGGTTTGCCGGCGGTGTTCTTCAAATTTCGAAGCATTGAAATTTTCATAGTGCTCATTTGTTTCGAGTGTATAATAGACCCATTTTTTGAAAGAACCGGTCTGTAAATCGATTGTAAATGAGTTGGATGGAAAGAGCTCCAGGATGCCTTCGAAGATGCCTTGTTCCTTATACTCAATTTCGCCGGCAACAAAATAATCGGCCAGGGCGCTGACATTGATAGAACGGCTTACGGCAGGATGCTGTAGAAGGGCTTTTTGTTCGGAAGCAAACAAAAATAATTCGGCATTGAGGTGATAATAAAAGGGTTTTACCCCAAAGCGGTCGCGTGAACCGAATATTAGATTTTTGCTTTTGTCGAACAAAACAAAAGCCCACATTCCGTTAAAGCGGGTTACGCACTCCAACCCCCATTGTTTGTAGGATGCCAGGATGACTTCTGTATCTGTACGGGTTCGAAAGACGTGACCAAGATCCTTGAGTTGGTTACGAAGCTCAACATGGTTGTAAATTTCTCCGTTAAACGTGATCCAGGTTTCTCTTCCAACATCGCACAATGGTTGATGCCCGTTTTCGCCCAGGTCGAGAATGGCCAGACGGCGATGTGCAAACCCGAACCTGTATGATTCGCCGAGCGTATTTACAGGCCTGCCCGGTGCATGAGGCGTATCCATGCTGCGTACCCGCTCGGGGGTATCAGCGCCAAAGGCGGTGATGAATTGCTGGCCGTCATAGAACAAAAAACCTTCGCCATCCGGCCCCCGGTGCCTGATGCTGTCGTTCATCCCCTGTAGGCGGGACGCTGTGGATTGGTTACCCCGGAGACTAATGATCCCGCTTATTCCGCACATCGGTACCCAGTGTTTTAATGGATGAAAATATTCCCTGAAACCCGAAAATAAGGTGACGAAAATTATCGCCCGATTCTTTTCTGAACTTCAAGAGCAGAAAAAGGGCTGAGGCAAGGTATGAACAACAGGCCGTGATTGCCGCGCCTCCGATTCCAAAACGGGGAACGAGGATGAAACCCAGACAGCCTGTAACAGCAAAACCTACCAGCGATCCCTGTGTACTGATATGCATTTTGCCTATTCCGGCAAAGTAATGACTGTACATGCTCGCCAGGCCGAACGCACAGATCCCTGCACTAAGGTACAGAATGATGCATGGAATTTCGATGAAACCCGCCCCAAACAAAAAACGGAATACGGAAGAGGGGAGACACAACATGACGGCTACGACTCCCAGGGTTGCCAGAAAACTTATTTTGGAAAGGGATACCGTGAGCTCTTGCGCTTCTTTGCGGCTGCTCATATTCGAGATCCGGGCGTATTGTACCATGGAGATGCCATTGCTGATTACCCAGACCGATTCGCAGATAGACGTAGCCGTTGAATAAACACCCAGCATGGATTTGCCTCCTGCCGGAAAAAAATGATTGATCAGGTAGAAGCTCAGACGGTAATTCAGCAATTGTACAGCATTACCCAGCTGCAGGTGAAACCCGCTGCGTGTCATCTGACTGAAGAGCCGTTTGAAACGCAGAACAGGTCCTATCACGATAGCCCCGCGCAAGTAGTATAGGCTCAGCAGAAAACTGAAGACATAGCTCAGGAGCAGCGCCATATAGAACGTTTCGGGTGTCTGTTTGCCGGTGCCCAGCATCAGTGCAACCAGCAAGATGACCAGGCTGATTACCTGTGCCAGCGATACGATGTTGTTTTCCCGGATGAGCTCCTTTCCGTTAAGTGCAGCGCTGTTGATGCTGCTCAGGTTTAGAAAAATACTGAGCAGGGTCATGGTGAGATATTCCTGTTGAGTAATGCTTCCAAAAAGATAAAAGCCCAGCGGGAAAACCAGCCCGCAGATAAGCCCCCAGATCCAGGATGGAAGCAACAGACTGTAGAGCTGATACCTGGGTACGAGAAAGACGAGCGCTCCACCGCCGAGGATGTCATTTAAGAGAAGGATGACTGTAATATTGAGTACAACCAGGCTGATTTCACCCCGTCCTTCGGCTCCCATGCACCTGGCCGTAATGATGACAATGAGGAAATTAAGTATGGATCCGGTACCCTTTGTGAAAACGGTACGGAGAATGGTTTTAAACAAGGCCGTGCTTTTTTACGAAGGTGCTAAATTCCCCAAAAACTTGGTCAACCCCAAGTTTTGAAAGACATTCTTTTGCCTGACATTGTTCAGGGCCGCTGTAACGGCTTGTATTCGCCGATATCCAGGAACTGCAGGGTGAACAAGACAGGTTAAGGCTTACAACCCGGTGCATATCCGGATCAATGCCGGCATACCCATAGAGAACCTGGTTACTGGGCCCCCACAACGTAAACGTGGGTATGCCCTTACTGGCTGCCAGGTGCATCAGCCCCCCATCCAGACCTGCAAACAAGATACTTTTGCTGATTATTCGGGCAGCCTCCCCAACGGTGGTCATTCCTGTCAGGGATGAAACATTTCGGGTGTTGGCAAGGATGACTTCATGGGCAAGGTTTTTTTCGGCGGCATCGCCAAGGATCAGAAAATGCAGCCCCGAAAACCGGCTGGCAGCAAGTGTCAGGAACCTGATCCAGTTGTCAATAGCCCAGTTCTTATATTGAATTGCATTGTTGCCGGCGCTTAGCTGGAGGACAATAAAACGCTCGGGGAGAGACATAGTCAACTTGGTTTCCGCCCGGGAATCAATCTTTAGTAAGTCAGGAGTTATCTGAAAAGCCCCCTTTCCGGCAAGCAATATATTTTGTGCTGTGTCATGGATGCCTTCCACGGGTTTGAAATAAACAACTCCCTGGACAAGCTTCCTCCCTGCCTTATCAGGGATGCGGTTTGTATGAACCATCGTTGCCATCTTTTGGGCCAGGAGCAGATTCGACCGTGTGGAGGCAAAATAATTGACGATAGCCAGCTGGTAATTCCGGTACTCTTTCAACGCCAGGAACGCCTTTCGTGGGTTAGAACGGGCAATGAGGAGGTCATCAAAAACAGTGCTGTCAGCAAATAATTG
>Ga0206851_1080_pt1 | contig 29114 bp, 21 predicted proteins | sample Alteio_BWOrgCont_13_FD_152904 | JGI IMG/M metagenome (GOLD analysis project Ga0206851, IMG submission 152904) | Enriched cells from forest soil in Barre Woods Harvard Forest LTER site, Petersham, Massachusetts, United States -... | ecosystem: Environmental > Terrestrial > Soil > Temperate forest >... | reverse complement strand
GAGAGGCTCGAGCTCAGTGCAAACACCCCGACCGAGATCCACAACAGCCAACTGAACGCCCCACGCAGATCGGCCCCTTGCAGGATTCCGCTTTGCATATAGCCCGCTGTGGGTGACAACCAGATATAGAATGTCAAGAGAAGTGATGCAAGGAAGAGGAACAGCAGGATGAACAACTGTATTTTCCAAACAAGAGGCTTCATGATCTTTCTCTAAGGGCCGGCTGATAGTAAACGCTATGGGGCTGCTGCCAGCTATGTAAAAACAAAACTACCCAAATAGCTCCACAAAACGCGACTTTCTGTCGCACCCTGAATATTAATCGGCACAAAACGTACATTTTGTCACACTTACAATTAGGCATTCTTTCCGTATTCACACAGTAGTTTGATGAAAATCAAGCAGTTCTGATTTAACCTTATACGACGGTCGGGGAAGTAAAATGTGAATCGCCTCCTCCAGACAAACACACTTCTCCTTGAGATTAACCAACTCCCTCATCATTCTGTGAGCTCTGTCACGTTTTTTAGTGATCTTAATCAAGGAAGTGATTAGAGGTGCTCCATCTATACATGCAGACCCTCACTCTACGGATGTACAGCCGCTATCTACTTACAGGCTTATTCCTCCATCAGACAAACACAGTCCTTATTCTGACAAACAAACATTTCAGCTTGAGAATCAACCTCTTCCTCCGGGTTGAGACGAATATACAATCTGGTACTTTCAGGAGAATTCTAACTCGGTTCAGATCAAACAGAATCCCTACCTTTGCCCCGCATGGAAATTTCTGTACTAAAATCAAAAATCCACCGCGTCAGGGTAACCGAGGCCAATCTGGAATATATTGGCAGTGTGACGATTGACGAAGACCTGATGGATGCTGCCAACCTCATCGAAAACGAACAGGTGCATGTGCTCAATTACCGGAACGGGGAGCGTTTTATCACCTATGTAATCAAAGGTGGACGCGGTACGGGCGTGATCTGTCTGAACGGTCCGGCGGCCCTGAAAGTATTGGTCGACGACCTGGTCATTATCCTTTCTTTTGCACAAATGGATTTCGAAGCGGCACGTACTTTCCGTCCTCATGTTATTTTTCCCGATTCAGCAACCAACAAACTAAAAGCCTGAGCCTTTGAAAAAGAAACTCCTGCAGGCGGTAAAAGTCCTGGTTTTTCTTTCCCTGGGTCTTTTCCTGGTTTGGTTTGCAGTTCGAGGAATGGATGTACACCAGATCCTGCATGCGTTCGACAAGGTGAATTACGGCTGGATCATCCTTTCTCTTTCTATTGGTATGCTCAGCCACCTCAGCAGGGCCATGCGCTGGAAACTGATGCTCGAGACCTTAGGCCATCAACCCAAACTCAACAATACTTTTTTTGCGGTGATGATAGGCTACATGGCCAACTATGCACCGATCCCCCGTCTGGGCGAAGCATCGCGTTGCGGCATCCTGAAACGGTATGAAAAAATTCCGTTCACCGAATCGTTCGGAACCGTTATTGCCGAACGTTTGATCGATGTGCTCTGTCTGATGCTGGTTTTCTTTATCACCTTTCTGGTTCAGTTTGACAAGATAAACGGGCTGGCCCATGAATATGTGCTTGATCCGCTGGCCCGTAAACTGGGTGCTGTGCAAGCCCACCCCGTTCTTGCCGGGCTTATTTTACTGGTTTGTATTGGCGGGATTGTGTTGTTTGTCAAATTCCGGAAGAAAACCGGGACAGGGATTATCAGCAAAGCATTTGCATTCATCACCGGTTTTTTTGATGGGTTGAAAACGGTAAAAAACCTGAAACGACCCGGGCTTTTTGTGATGCACACAGTGTTTATCTGGGTTGTGTATTATGTGACCTTCCACATGTGTTTATTTTCACTGCCCGAAACAGCTACCGTCACCTTTCGCGAAGGCATCAGCATCTTTGCGCTGGGCACACTCGGGGTAGTTTTTACCCCTGGAGGATTGGGCGCATACCAGATCATCGTTCAAAATTCGCTACTGTCCTTTCTGATCCTCCGGTTTCCTGCCGATCAGGCAAAAACCATTTCGGCGGCATTTCCCTGGGTGGTTTGGTCCTCGCAGTTTATACTCATTGTGGGCATGGGCCTGGTCTCCCTTATTCTGTTACCCCTGTTAAACAAAGAACAACATGAAGGTGCTGCCACTCACACAGCTTGAGCTTATCCGGTCGAAGATTTTGAACAGGGATCTTCTCAAAAATCAGGTCTATAGCTGGAGGTTTAAATCCGAAAAGATTGTGTTCACCAACGGTTGTTTTGATCTGCTGCACCAGGGCCATATTGATTACCTGAGCAAGGCTGCCGATTGTGGAACGATGCTACTGGTAGGCATTAACTCAGATGATTCTGTACGCAGGCTTGCCAAGGGCCCTTCCAGACCCTTGCAGGATGAATATTCGCGAGCGCTCATCATCGCCTCGCTTCATTTTGTTTCGGGAGTGATTGTTTTTGATGAGGATACCCCTTACAACCTCATCAACTTAATTCAGCCCGATGTATTGGTAAAAGGAAGCGACTACAGGGTTGAACAAATTGCCGGGCATGATCTTGTGCTTGCCAAAGGAGGAGCAGTGAAGCTGATTGATTTCCTCGAAGGATATTCGACTTCGGGAATTGAAAAAAAGATACGTCAGGGCTAAATGCGTGACAAGGGGATGAACACTTTTGTTCTCTGAGACGGGCAATCAACCGGGAATATTAATTTTCATGAACACACTAAAAAAATACTGGGAAGAAAAACCCCTCCTGCTCATTCTGCTGGCAGGAGCTGTATTCCGTCTGCTTGCCGTAGTTTTCTCAAAGGGCTTTGGTTTCTTTGATGATCATTTTCTGATCATCGAAGCGGGGCAAAGCTGGGCCGATGGCAAGGATTACAACAACTGGCTGCCGCGTTCGGGCGCCACTGGTCCCGGGGGGCATAACCTCTTTTATACAGGCATTCATTTTATCTTTTTCAAGATCTGTAAATACCTGCACTTCAACAACCCTCAGGGCAGGATGTATGTGGTGCGTTTGTTTCATGCAGCCTTCTCCCTGCTCATTGTATCACTCAGCTACCGCATCAGCTTTCATCTTGCCGGCAAGAAGACTGCCCGGATGGTCGGCATACTGCTGTCGCTTTATTGGTTCATGCCCATGCTCAGCGTGCGCAACCTGGTTGAAATGGTGTGCATCCCCTTCCTGCTCTGGACTACGTGGATGATCCTGAGGGCCGATTCCGAAAAACGCAACTTGTTTTATTTCTATGCCGGCATGTCGGCAGGAATTGCATTTGCAATCAGGTTTCAGAGTTTGTTCTTTATAGCAGGGTTCGGCCTCGTCCTGTTGTTTCAGAAGAAATGGCCGGGGGCAATGGTGTTTGGAACAGGCGTTGTGTTGTGCGCGTTGCTCACCCAGGGACTTATCGATTACAAGGTTTGGGGCTATCCGTTTGCCGAATTTTTTGCCTACATCCAATACAACCTCGCCAACAAATACAATTTCGAGACCCAGGCCTGGTATATGTATTTTACCGTCTTGGGAGGCATGCTGGTGCCGCCCATAAGCCTGATGTTGTTGTTCGGCTTTGTCCGCAAATGGAGGTCGAACCTCCTGCTCTTTCTGCCGGCAGCACTGTTTTTTGCGTTTCATTCGTATTTTCCAAACAAACAGGAACGGTTTATCCTTCCGGTCATCCCGTTTGTCATTATCGGTGGAATGATTGGCTGGAATGAATTCGTCGAACATGCATCGTACTGGCTGAAACGCCCGAAACTGATCCGCGGTTTCTGGGTCTTTTTCTGGAGCATCAACACCATCCCGATGATCTTTATCTCCTGTTCGTATTCCAAACGCGACCGTGTGGAAGCCATGGAATACCTCCGTGAAAAAGGCGATGTCAAAACCTTTATCATTGAAGCCAGCAACCAGGACGATTTTGTGATGCCCCCCTTGTATTACCTCGGGCACTGGCCTCCAACCGTCTATTGCCTCACCACCAAGATCACCTGCGATTCGCTCAATAAAGCTATTTCCGGAAATCCAGAAAGCATCCAGCCCAATTATGTGCTTTTCCAGGAAGAAGACCGGGTTGCGGAACGTGTACAACATTTTAAGGATTGTTATGGGGATATTGAACCCGTAACCATCATTCATCAGGGAATGCTGGATGCAATCCTTCATTTTTTAAACCCGGTGAATAAAAGTCAGAATTGTTATATCTACCGGATCAAGAACCGGAAAGGCGGTTAATGTTGCGTTCCATCACACCAAATCATTAGCCGCCAAATCTCAACCACACAATGGCCAAAACCCGAACCACCTTTTTCTGTCAAAACTGCGGGGCCCAATCGCCCAAATGGATCGGACGTTGCCCGTCCTGCAACGAATGGAATACGTATGTCGAAGAAATCGTACAAAAAGCATCCGATTCAAAAACCCCGGGTATGACCAGCCCTTCCAGGCGTGTACCCAAGCCCCAGGCAGTGGGTGAAATCAATCTGAATACCGAGCACCGGTATGATATCGGCGATAAAGAACTGAACCGTGTATTAGGAGGAGGAATTGTCCCTGGGTCATTGGTTCTTTTTGGAGGCGAGCCTGGCATCGGCAAATCCACCCTCATGCTCCAGGTGGCGCTGAATGCCACAAAAATGAAAGTTCTCTATGTTTCGGGCGAAGAAAGCGAACAACAGATACGCATGCGTGCTGAACGCATCGGGCTCAACAACCCCCATTGTTTTATCCTGACCGAGACCAACACACAAAACATCTTTCAACAGATCGAGGCCCTGGAACCCAATCTGCTGATTATTGATTCCATACAGACCCTGCATACCTCGCATATCGAATCATCACCCGGAAGCGTTTCGCAGATCCGCGAATGTGCTGCCGAGATTATGCGTTATGCCAAGGAAAGCGCCACACCGGTTTTTCTCATCGGTCATATCACCAAAGACGGAAGTCTGGCCGGCCCCAAAGTACTCGAACACATGGTTGACACGGTGCTCCAGTTTGAAGGCGACCGGAATCATGTCTACCGCTTGCTCCGCACCACCAAGAACCGTTTCGGGTCGACCAACGAACTGGGCATATACGAGATGCAGGGGAGCGGTTTGCGCGAAGTCAGTAATCCATCCGAAATACTCGTGACCAGCCGCGATGAGCCGGTAAGCGGAATAGCCATAGCAGCTACCATGGAAGGCATGAGGCCCATGCTCATCGAAACACAGGCCCTTGTCAGCAGCGCAGCATACGGCACGCCTCAGCGCTCGTCGACCGGGTTTGACCTGCGCCGGCTGAGCATGTTGCTGGCAGTGCTCGAAAAACGATGTGGTTTCAGGCTTGCAGCCAAAGATGTGTTTCTGAATATTACCGGGGGCATTAAAGTAGAAGACCCTGCTGTTGATCTGGCGCTGGTTTGCGCGGTATTGTCATCCAATGCCGACATACCCATACCCCAGAAGACTTGTTTTGCAGCCGAAGTAGGGTTATCAGGCGAAATCCGGCCCGTAAACCGGGTGGAACAACGCATTTCGGAAGCCGAGAAACTGGGCTATGAACAGATCTTTATTTCGAAATATAACCAGAAAGGGCTGGATCTGAAACTGTATGGGATTAAAATTAATCTCGTTGGTAAAATCGAGGAAGTGTTTGGGTTGTTGTTTGGATGATCCCGGTGTTCGCCGTGCCGTCTCCTGCCCTGGAGTGGTCAATCCTTAAACCCGCATTATGCATTAGAAACAGGCATTCGCGCTCAAAAGGCCAGCAGCACGACGAACCCGCAGGATAAACCATCCCAATGACTATCGGGACCGCGCAAATCCTAACACACTGTGCGCCCGGCCGACAGAAGACCTGGTTGAGCCGGTCTGGACGGGCATTCGCGCACAAGCTGGATTAAAAGGTAAACCAATAAAACCTCAACAAATTCGCAGCAATGCCCTGACATCGGGGCCTGCTAAGGTAACCACGGAGACACGAAGGTCTCTGAGGTTCGCTCAAAAACCGAAGTAAAACCTTCGTATTTCTAAGTGGCCTTCGTGGTTACCTTAAGCGCAACATCCTTGTTGCCGATGTGGTTCACCACTAAACAGAAACACAAATTCTCTTCTTTGAAAAGTGCAGGAAGGAAATCTTGAATAGTATGCCTTTCAACCAGGCAACACACTAGCTTCTACTGGCCTTCGCAAAGGCATATCTTTTTTACTTGGCTTGAATACTGCGTTTCTGCACGGCGGTTTTTTTAAGCTTGGCCTTTCGGGTAGCCTTGCGGATGGTTTCCTTCATGGTATCCCAGTATTCCTTTCCGTATCCAACAAGGATTTCACCTCCTTCGGGAATATTTTTCCGGGCAACGATAAACACCCGTTTACCGCGCATCTCATAAAATGAATTGTTGATCATCCCTTCCACTCGCGTAAAACCTTTGGCATCGTTGGCATAACGCGCCATCTTATCCTTGGTCGGGCGGGCATCGATGCAATGCTTGCTGGTTACGTACATAAAATAACCGCCCTTGCCTTTCTCTTCGCGTTTCAGACATTCTGACCAGGGCACTTCCTCGCCCTGATATTCAACCACCACATCCCCGCGTTTAATCGGGGCTTTGGTAAACAGGCCTTTTCCGGATCCCGGGAGGTTGGATCGTTTTACGTACAGCATATCGGTGTTTTTTGTAGTTTTAGGTCCTGCAAAATTAAACTCTTTTTAAGACCAACCATCTTGGTTTTCAACAAAATCAAGACGAGATATCCTGTAGACTCATCCATGCTATGACCGATTCCGAAAAATACATCCGACAGGTGACCAATCCTCTTTTCTTCCGGCTTTTCACCTTGAAAGAATTACCGATGCTCTTCCTGGCAGGCGTGAAAATCAAAGAGCTAAGCCCCGATCACGCCGTGACAACGCTCAGGTTGGGCTACCTCACAAAAAACCCGTTCCGGTCGGTTTATTTTGCCTGTCTCGCTATGGCTGCCGAACTTTGCCCGGGCATCATGGCCATGATGCATGTACACAAGGCCGATCCAAAAGTTTCGATGCTGGTTACCGGGCTGAAGGCTGAATTTACAAAGAAGGCTACCGGAAGGATCTTCTTTACCTGCAACGACGGACAAAAAATTGCCGGTGCAATTGCCCAAACGCAGAAAAGTGGAGAAGGTGTACTGATCGAAGCCCTGGTGGTTGGTAAAGATGAAGCAGGTGATGCGGTGGCAACATTTCATATTACCTGGTCATTCCGCAGAAAAGGATGAACCGGAGAACTGAAAATTAAATCTTGTTTTCTACCCGACGGAAGCGTTTCTGCTACTGTTTCTTTACCGGCGTATATTTCTTCTCCATCCCAACCGCTTCATCGTGAAATTTAATGTGTTTGATATCCTCTATCATCCGCGTAATTTCGGGAGCATAACGCCCATCGTAATAACCCCGTACACACCCCCTGGCATCGATCAGCACCAGGTCGTTCCCGCTCTTCCAGGGCATTGGTTTTGAAACGGGGCCAGGGCTGAAATAATTTTCTTTACGCAGGTAAGAAATATCGTTCTGATCGGGATAGGCCGTAAAACTCCGGTCCTTCCTTAACGCCATAGTGTCAGCATAGTTCGGGGCATGGTGCAGTGAATCATTTTTCCAAAGGCAGAAGAACACAAAATGAAGGGTGTCGAGTTCTCCTTTGTTCACCTTGTAATAAGCCTTGAGGGCAGCACAGTTATAACCATTTCTGACAGAATCGGGCTGGATGAATGCTGCAATGTACAAATGCCCGTGAAGGGCTTTGGAACTGAGCAATCCATGGGAGCTGATGTATGCGAAGGCCCCGATGGAGTGATAAACCGTATCGGTCTTTTCACGGCCGTTGACAGTAATGATACGTGTAGAATGGGCGCCGTAGTGAGGCACCCTTACATAATGGATGGTGCTGATCGCAAAAATCAGGTAGATGGTGATTGGCAGCAACAATACGGTAAGAAGAATGATGCCTTTTCTCATGTTGCTCGTTCGCCGGAGGCAGAACTACTATTATCCCAAGTTGTACAGCAGAAACGGAGTTCGCTGCTGCCCGTCCGACCGGCGAATCACTGACGTTCCCTGGCCGGGCGGGTATAGTGGGTTAGGATCCGAGGGCTGTTTGGGTTATCCCGCCGTTCCTGCGTGTTGGTAGCCTTTTCAGCGCGGATTGCATACTTCAACTGTAAAGTGCGGGATTATTCCTTCTTAGCGCCTTCGGCGGCATTCCCGGTTTTGACGGGAGCAGCTTCTTCATGCTCTGTGGCTTCGGCCTTTTCGAGCTCGGCAGGGGTTGGCATGGCGTATACTTTATCCGGAGGAGAAACTTTATGCACAGCGGAGTAATTTCCTTCGGTAACCGTTGCCATGAACACCAGGTACAGGATAAAGGTTGTGTACGGACCGATGATGATCCATTTCATTGATTTCACTTCATGCCCCAGGTGCATAAATGCATACACAATATAATATGCCTTCACGATGGTAAGACTGATGAAGATAACTTTCAGTGCGGTTTTATCAAACCCTTTGCTGGCTGCATACGAACCAAGCGAAAGTTCAAATACCGTAATGCCAAGCATAATCCAAAACACATTCCAGAGCCTGCGGCGTTGTTTCTTGCCTTCAGCCTCGTCGTGCTGGTCCCGGAGTTCATATTGGGGAAAGTCGTCGTGGAATTCCATAGTGTGTTGTATCTAGTGTGAGTACTTAAAAGTCGGAATGAATGATTACAGCAGGTAAAAGAAGGTAAATACAAAGACCCAGACCAAATCCACAAAGTGCCAGTAGAGACCAACTTTCTCGACCATTTCGTAATGACCGCGTTTTTCCATCACCCCTCTGGCCACCATAATAAAGATGGTGATATTGATCATCACACCGCTGAATACGTGAAACCCGTGGAAACCCGTGATGAAGAAAAAGAAAGCGCCAAACAGGGAGTTGCCGTATTCATTAAAGGTCAGGTTGGCTCCCTTTACAATCTGGTGAACCACTTTGCCATCCACAATCACATCCTTCCAGGCTCCATGTTCAGTGCCGGTAATGAAGTGAAACCACTCCCAGGCCTGTGATCCTACGAATGCAAAACCGCCCAAAATGGTGAGGAACATCCATTTCAAAACCGCATTCTTGTCTTTGCGGTGACCCGCTTCAACGGCAAGAACCATTGTTACCGACGACATGATGAGGATAAAGGTCATCAAACCCACATACGCCAGCGGAAGTTCTTTTTCAACAAAGGGAAAGTGATGGAATACTTTGGAAGGCTCAGGCCATGTACCCGAAAATTTGTGACGCATAAAACCGTATGCGCTAAGGAAGGCCGAGAATGTGAGTGCATCCGAGATAAGGAAGAACCACATAAACAGTTTACCATAACTAACTTTAAGCGGTGATACCCCACCTCCCCAATTTGCCGGATAATCTGTCGATGAGTGATCTGACATAAGAATATATATTATTTGGTTTGTGTTTGATTTAGGAGCCGTTTTGGATACTTAATCCGGCGGACAATTTTAACAATTATTTTTTAATTGGCATCTATTTCAGGCAATATATCTGATAAATAACAGGAAGAGGAACAAATAGATCCACAACGCATCCAGAAAATTCCAGAAAATTGCCGCGATCTGCATTCCATTGTAGTTCGTCTGCGAATACCCCCCTCTGGCCGATTTGGCAGACACAAAAATCAAGGTGATCAGGCCTCCAAAAAGGTGCATCAGATGTGCCCAGGTAAGTACATACAGGTATTGACCCGAGGCGATGCTTTGCTTGCCGGTGAAATAAATACCTGAATGATTTAGATCTCTCCAGCCGAGAAACTGAAAAATCGCGAAACCGATGCCGAGCATCAGGGTGATAAAAAGGAACCGGATAGGAGCTTTGCCTTTTTTTACAGCAGCCATGGCCGCACTCATGGTCACACTGCTGAACATGATCAGCGCGGTACTCACATAAAATTCGGCCGGCAAACGTATGTCTTTCCAATTGCCCCCGTTCAGACGGACAATGTATGCGCTTGTCAACCCCCCGAAAAAGATTACCATCGAAGCAATCCCAAGCCACATCAGCATGCGGGAGGCTTTTTCCCTGTTGAGCTGTTCTTTCGGTTGCATCCCGCTTTCTGTCATTGCAATCATCTTATTTTCCCATTAATACGGCCAGCTGAACTACCGGCAGGTAAAAGAAAGATCCGAACATGAGCTGTTGCGCTCTTTTCACGGTGCATTCCTTGAACAAACGAAACGCCTGGCAACAAAACATGATCCCCGCCATCAGGATGATCACGGCCGAAACCGGTCCGCACATCTTGAAAAGCACCGGACACAAACTGATAGGCACCAAAAACAAAGTATAGACGAGGATCTGAAAAGCTGTACTTTTGTCGCGTTCACCAGAGGGCAACATCCTGAAACCGGCTTTGCGGTAGTCTTCATCCACCACCCAGGCAATGGCCCAGAAATGCGGAAACTGCCAGATAAACTGGACCGCAAAAAGTACGATGGCCTGAATGCTAAAGTGACCCACCGCACCCGAAGCGGCAACATATCCAAGCATGGGGGGAATCGCCCCGGGGAATGCCCCCACAAAAACGGCAAAAGGAGTTCTGGGCTTAAGCGGTGTGTACACCAGGGTGTATAAAAAGAGGGCCAGGAATCCAAGTATCCCGCTCAAGGGGTTCATAAAAACCCAAAGGATGGCTATTCCTGAAATTCCGGTAACAGAAGCCAATATAATAGCCTCCAAAACAGTCATCCTGTTTTGTGGAAGTGGACGGTTCATTGTCCGGCTCATCAGTTTGTCGAGATCCCGCTCTATGATCTGGTTAAACCCATTCGATGAACCGGTAACAAGAAATCCTCCAACCACCAGCCAGCAGAGCTTCGCCCAATTGAGATGTTCGCCCGACCCGATAATAAACGAGATGGCTGCCGAGAAAACTACCAACGACGAAAGCCTCAGCTTGATGAACGCCGCATAGTCTCTCCACTTACCGGGAGTATGAATCTGATTGTCGATAATATGTACTTGGTCGGCCTGCAAGGGAGAAAATTAGCAATATGGGGTTTAAAAAGTCTGCAATTTTACTCATAATTTCCATACCCTTCACCGCTTTGGAGGGAATTTAGATGAGTTCGGGATAAGCAGAGACGAACAGGTGAAAGAAGGAGAGAATCAAGGGTCGGAAAATCCGGGGGCTGGTCAGGCTTAAGCCCGTACTAAACAGGAAAACAGAGCAAACAAAGGTTGAAAAACAACCATTACCTGCTCTGTTTCCTGGTGTTATACATGCCTCCCTGCTCTGCCGGCATACTGCCCTCATTTTCTAAGGGATGTCGGTGATAATCTTGATATTCAATACTTCTGGTTGGATGATGGCTGGATTTTTCATAGGTTTTTCAGGTGCTTGGTTCTGGTTTGAATCAAAAATTGATTTGTAAAACAATGTTGCAGAGCATGTACTGATCCGTGTCTGGAATCGGCCTGGATGATCGTATCCTGGGGATAAACCTGATATCCGAAAAAAGGATCTCTTACGTACATCCTTCTGACGTGAAGCGTGATTAATTAAACAGGTTAGGAATTGGTTCAAACCCCGTATGCATCCAAGGTTATTTGTTTAATGAAACGCATCTTTCATGTCTGAGGTTTCATCCGGTTCGAAAGTAAAAATCAGTTACTTCCTATTATTCTGCGATTTCATAGAGGGAGGAAATTTAAGTACTGGATATCGCAGATTCAGGCAAACAGAGTGGGAGTTTCTGACATGAAAATAATTTCAAGATCGGGTCACGCCGAACGGATTCCAGTTATCCTGTCAGGGTATCGGGCTCGACCCCTGGCTTTTTGAAGCATTCGGTACGAAAAAAAATCGAATTCAGACAGGCTTTTGGCTGTAAAACAGGCTGATACGGAGATTTCTGGATAGACGGATAACCCTCGTTCTGATTTGCGCCGTCGCCTCAGACTTATCCTGTCTCCATCGCTCAACGTGCTGGCCGGAGGGTTCAACTGGCTGACCTTCGAAAGCGTTTTCGGTTTCGATTGAAAAAGTGGAAGGATAATAGTGGAGGTTAAAGCCGCAGATCCCTAAAAAGTTCACCCGAGCAGCTTCATAACCTTAATACTTAGGAGGCGTAAAAGCTACATTTTGCCCTGCTAAAAATTATTATCTTCGCCTTCCGATCAAAGAAGATGATTTATGGCAAAATTCAGAAAGCAGGACGCATTAGATTACCACTCTCAGGGAAGACCAGGGAAGATTGAAGTAGTCCCAACAAAACCCTATAGCTCACAACGCGATCTTAGCCTTGCTTATTCACCAGGCGTAGCTGAGCCCTGTCTGCGAATAGAAGCAAACCCGGAAGATGCTTATAAATATACCGCAAAAGGCAACCTGGTGGCAGTCATCTCAAACGGTACAGCAGTGCTTGGCCTGGGCGATATCGGCCCGCTGGCCGGCAAACCGGTGATGGAAGGGAAAGGCCTGCTTTTTAAAATTTTTGCCGATATCGATGTGTTCGACATTGAAGTGGATGCAAAAGATGTAGACCTCTTTGTAAATACGGTGAAAGCAATTGCCCCTACGTTCGGGGGTATCAATCTGGAGGACATAAAGGCCCCTGAGTGTTTTGAAATCGAACGGAGGCTGAAGGCTGAATTGAATATTCCACTGATGCACGATGACCAGCATGGCACTGCCATTATTTCATCGGCAGCCCTTATCAATGCCTGTGAGGTTGCAGGGAAGGACATTTCAAAAGTTAAAATTGTAGTCAATGGGGCGGGCGCTTCTGCAAACTCCTGTGCAAGACTCTACATTGCCGTTGGGGCAAAAAAGGAGAATATCCTGATGCTCGACAGCAAGGGCCCCTTGACGACCGATCGCACCGATCTGGATGAGCACAAAAAATTTTTCGCGTCCAAACCACGGGGGGTGACCAATCTGGCCGAAGCCATGAAGGATGCCGATGTCTTTGTAGGCCTTTCGAAAGGAAATATTGTTTCCCAGGATATGATCAAATCCATGGCTTCTAACCCGATCGTATTTGCGCTGGCAAACCCTGATCCGGAGATCCCTTATGATGACGCGATGGCAGCGCGCACAGATATTATTATGGCAACCGGACGTTCTGACCATCCCAACCAGGTAAACAATGTCCTGGGCTTTCCATTCATTTTCCGGGGAGCGCTGGATGTACGGGCAACCCAGATCAATGAAGCCATGAAACTGGCCGCCGTGTACGCCATTGCCGGACTGGCCAAGGAACCGGTTCCCGATTCTGTAAACCTGGCTTATGCCATCAAGAACCTGAGCTTTGGCCCTGAATATATTATCCCAAAACCAATCGACTCAAGGCTGATCAGCACCGTATCGCCGGCCGTTGCGAAAGCTGCGATGGAATCGGGTGTGGCTCAAAAAACAATCACCGACTGGGATGGATATAAAAACGAGTTGACCAACCGGCTGGGCCTCGACAATAAACTGATCAGAGGCATTACCAACAAAGCTAAATCGAACCCCAAACGGGTGGTCTTTGCCGAAGCCGATCATTACAAGATACTCAAGGCTGCCATGCAGGTCAAGGAAGAGGGCATTGCAAAACCAATCTTACTTGGAAACCGCGAAAAAATCCTGCGTCTGATCGAGCAAAATTTCCTCGACCTGGCCGATATTCCGATCATTGACCCCCGGAGCAAGGAAGAGGACGAACGGCGCTATGCCTTTGGAGACATTCTCTTCAAAAAACGAAATCGGCGCGGATATACCCTTTTCGAGGCCCGTAAAATCATGCGCGAACGAAACTATTTCGGAGCCATGATGGTCGAGACTGGAGCTGCAGATGCAATGATTTCGGGCCTGACCCGCAGCTATTCTATGCCCATCAAGCCTGCCCTTCAAATTATCGGTGTGCAGGAAGGCGTCAGAAGAGTTGCCGGGATGTACCTCATGGTTACCAAACAAGGACCCTACTTTTTTGCTGACACTACCATGAATCTGGATCCTACCACCCAGGATCTGGTGGATATTACGGTGCTTACCGCGAATACCATCAAACAGTTTAACATCGTCCCGAGGATAGCCCTCCTCTCCTATTCCAATTTTGGTTCTGCCGAAGGCGAAATCCCGACCAAGGTGAGGGATGCGGTGGCAATCCTGCACCGCGATTACCCGGGAATGATCGTAGACGGCGAATTACAGGCAAATTTTGCGTTGAACAATGAATTGCTGAAAGAACAGTTTCCGTTTAGTGATCTGGTTGACAAAAAGGTGAATACCCTGATCTTCCCAAATCTTGCTTCGGGTAATATTGCCTATAAGCTGATGCAGGAACTTGGAGGGGCAGAAGCCATAGGGCCCGTACTCATTGGTTTGAAAAAACCGGTCCACATCCTGCAAATGGGTAGTTCGGTGCGTGAAATCGTAAATATGGTGACCATTGCCGTGGTGGATGCGCAATCCAGAAAATAGTTCAGAAAGGAAGAATCGTTATGATAGATTTTATCGAAGGAACATTGGTCGAAAAAACCCCAACATTTGTGGTAATCGCATGTGGAGGAGTTGGTTATGTGATGAATATTTCCCTCAATACCTCCTCCCGGATCGAGCAGGGAACAGCTTGCAAGCTCTTCACCGAGCAAACCTACGTACGTGATGATCTGCCCCGTTTTTATGGATTTCATGACAAGGATGAGCGTTTCTTGTTCCGTGCGCTAACTTCCGTTTCAGGGGTTGGAGGGAACAGCGCTATGCTTATGCTTTCTTCCCTTCAGGCTGAAGAAATACAAAATGCTATTACAACAGGAGATGTTCATATATTGAAAAGCGTAAAGGGGATCGGTGAAAAAACCGCACTCCGGATCATCGTCGATCTGAAGGATAAAATTGGGAAGGTTGCATTATCTTCCGAAAAATTGGTCTTTTCCGACAATAAAATTCGAAATGAGGCGTTATCAGCATTGGTCATGCTGGGTTTTGTTAAGAATGCAGCAGAGAAAGCGATCGACAAAGCCTTCAAAACAGAGGGCAACGTGGTCTCTGTGGAGCATCTTATAAAGCTGGCTCTTAAACACTTATAGAACAATTCTTGTATAAGGCTTTCAAATATAGTCTACTGGGAGCTCTTTCCCTGGCCATGCTCTCGGTTGTTTTTCTGACAACGGCGAAGGTAGGGTCTTTTGGTGCATACCCCAATCTCACCCACCCGGTTACGCTCGTTCCCGACACCCCGCTTGTTGACCTTCCATACCCTTATGAGGATCAGAGCGGAAAAGACCCGATGTATTTCAACAACAACAAAGGGCTCAAACTGCACGATCCGTCAAATATCAAAACCACGGTAGTTTACGACCCCGACTCCAACCAATTCCAGATCAACCAGAAAATGGGTGACCTGACCTACCGGGAACCCACTTACATGACCTACGACGAGTATGTGGATTATACCATGCGCCAGTCGCTCAAGGATTATTGGAAACAACGCGTTCATGCCGAGAGCCTGAACCAGAAAACACAGAAAGGAAACATTATCCCCCCGATAAAGATCAATAACATCTTTTTCGACCGCATTTTTGGAGGAAATACCGTTGATATCCGCCCGCAGGGATCGGCAGAACTGATCTTTGGTTCGAATACCAACCGTACTGACAACCCTGCGCTTCCGGTAAAACAACGAAGGATTACCACGTTCGATTTCAACGAAAAAATCCATCTAAACGTGGTCGGCAAAATCGGTGATAAGCTGAAACTGACCACCAACTACAATACCGAAGCTACCTTCGATTTTGAAAATCAAATGAAACTGGAGTATACCGGGTATGAAGATGAAATCATTAAGAAAATTGAAGCGGGTAACATCAGTTTTCCGCTTTCAAGCTCCCTGATCACAGGCAGTCAGACTCTTTTCGGGGTGAAGACCATTCTTCAGTTTGGAAGGCTCACGGCAACCACCGTTTTCTCGCAGGAAAAGGGGAAGAAGTCTGAAATCAATGTCACCGGCGGTGCACAAATTACCCAATTCTCTGTTTCGGGCGATGCGTATGATGCCAACAAACACTTTTTCCTTTCTACCTATTTCCGTGAACAATATAACACCGCACTCGCCAACCTGCCGATTATCAATACCCTTGTTAATATAACCCGTGTGGAGGTTTGGGTAACAAACAAAACCAGTACGACCGATAACACCCGAAACATCCTGGCCCTGACCGATCTGGGAGAAACCCGTCTCCACCAGCCCAACCGTCGTTTTGTGACCTTAAACCAACCGGCAGGGACCAACCCATCGAACAACGCCAATTCTTTATATTTCAAACTGGCCAACCAGGCTTACCCATTGGCTCCCCTGAATGCAAACACAACCCTTCGAAATATTAACAACGTGACGAATACGCTTGCGAGCCTGAGCTGTACCTCACCAAGCTGTGCAAATTTCCAACCGGTTGATGACTATGAAAAAGTTCAGTTTTCAAAAAAGCTTGGCCCTACCGAATACACACTTAACAAACGTTTGGGCTATATTTCCCTGAACGCCGCCCTGAACTACGACGAAGTACTGGCCGTAGCTTATCAATATACCATCGGAGATGCCATTTATCAGGTCGGTGAGTTTTCGGATGATGGGATCACGGGCGACAACGTACTTTTTGTGAAGATGCTGAAAAGCACAAATGTAAGCCCCATTGCCGATACCTTACTCTGGAACCTGATGATGAAGAATATCTATTCCATCGGGGCTTATTCGGTGAATCCTCAGGATTTCAGATGCGATATTTTATATAACAACCCATCCACCAGCACCGACATCCGTTTTATTCCAGAAGGCCCGATCAATGGAAAACCGCTGATACAGGTCATGAATTGCGACCACCTGGATGCAAATTTGGATCCGATCCCCGATGGAATTTATGACTTCCTCGATGGGGTGACCATTGATGCTGCCAAAGGCCGGATTATCATACCGGTGGTCGAACCCTTTGGGGATTATCTGGGGTTGAAGATGTATGACCCGGCCAATCCTACGGTAGCAGCAAAATATGTATTCAATGAACTCTATGACTCTACCAAAACAGCCGCACAGCAAATACAAAAGAAAGACCGGTTCAAACTCAGCGGGCAATACAAAGGAGCCGCCTCGAACGACATCTCGCTGAATGCCGTAAACGTTCCGCAAGGATCCGTAAAAGTTACTTCAGGAGGGGTCCCTTTAACAGAAAACGTAGATTATACGGTAGATTATGCCCTGGGCCGGGTCAAGATTATTAATGACGGGCTGCTGCAATCGGGAGCCCCGATCAAAATATCGCTCGAGAGCAACTCCCTGTTTAACATACAGACCAAATCGCTCATCGGTACTCACCTCGATTTCAGGTTCAACAAAGATTTTACCATCGGAGGAACCGTCCTGAACCTGACCGAGCGTCCGCTTACCCAGAAGGTGAACATCGGCGATGAACCGATCAGCAATACCATGATTGGCATCAATCTGAATCACCGTACCGAAGCCCCCTGGCTGACCCGAATGGTGGACATGATACCGCTCATCCAGACCAAGGAGATGTCGACCATCACCTCTGCCGGGGAATGGGCTGCACTGATACCGGGTTATAACAAGGCGATCGGGGCCGGAGGAACATCGTATATTGATGACTTTGAAGGCACCCAATCGGCCATCGATATCAAACAACCTTCTGCCTGGTCAATCTCCTCCATCCCGAACGACCCTGTGCTTTTCCCTGAATCGGTGTTTCTCGATTCCATCTCTATCGGTTACAACCGTGCACGGCTCTGCTGGTACAACATCGATCCCCTCTTCCTGAGGCTTGGCAATAGCATTACTCCTGCCAATATTACCAAGACCGACATGTCGAACCACTTCACACGTGAAATATTCGAGAACGAGATTTTCCCAAATAAAGAAAGCCCAACCGGTCAGCCTATCCCAATTGCTACACTTGACCTTGCTTTTTACCCGAACGAGCGTGGCCCATACAACTACGACGTAAAGCCTGATCCTTCGGCCCATTCATCGGGTCTCAATCCAGATGGCACCCTGGCCAACGCCTGGACCCGTTGGGGAGGCATGATGCGACAGGTTACAACCAACGACTTTGAGGCTGCCAACATACAGTTCATCCAGTTCTGGATGATGGATCCGTTTGATCACGATGGTGTCGACCCCAGTGATAACCTCAACCCGAATACCTCCGGTGATCTTTACTTTGACCTGGGCAGTATTTCGGAAGATATCCTGCGCGATTCACGGAAGGAATATGAAAACGGGATTGTGATTGACCCCAATAGCGGAGCCGCCTCGGGCTATGACCAAACCATCTGGGGGCGTGTTCCAAACGCACAGGTAATCGTAAACGCGTTTGCAAACGATGATTTCTCCAGGCTACGCCAGGATGTTGGTCTGGACGGAATGAGCGATGGAGACGAACGGGCCTTTTTTGCGAGTTATATCAACCGCGTAAAAATTGCATTCGGAGCCGGCAGCGGGGCCGCAGACAGCGCGAGTTTCGACCCTTCTGCCGATGACTACCACTATTTCCGTGGAACCGACTATGACAATAAAAGCATTGACATCCTGGGCCGTTACAAGAAATTTAATGGCATGGAAGGCAACTCAATCCCTACCGGCCAGACAAACGTATATGGATACAATGAAAGCTATCCGACCCAGTCAAACACCCTGCCGAATACCGAGGATGTAAACCACGACAATACACTCAACGAAACCGAAGCGTATTACGAATACCACGTAAAACTTACGGCAAACGATATTAAAGAAACCAATGTAGGGCGGAACTTCATTACAGACTATCACCAAAGCACAACTACGACAATTGATGGCAGATCGAGAACGATAGACTATTATCAGTTCAGGATACCGATTTCACAGTACACGAAAAAAATTGGCACGATAGACGATTTTAAATCAATCAGGTTTATCCGGATTTTCTTTAAAAACGTCAACGAACCGGTGATTTGCCGGATGTGCAAACTTGAATTTGTGAGGGATGAATGGAGACAATACAACTACTCTCTGCTTTCACCGGGCGAGTATATTCCGAACGACGAACTCAATACCACGTTCGATCTGGCTGCAGTGAACATTGAGGAAAACGGAAGCCGCGTACCGGTGAATTATGTGCTGCCTCCCGGTATCCAGCGTCAGCAAAGCGCAGCTACCGCAACCATCATCCAGCTAAACGAACAATCGCTTTCTTTAAAAATCTGTGGTCTCAAAGACGGAGATGCCCGTGCCGCATACAAAACCATGAACATGGATGTGCGCTCGTATAAGACGGTGAACATGTTTATCCATGCCGAAGCAGGCCCTGGAGGTGCAGTGCTCAATAATGATGACATCGAATGTTTTATCCGATTCGGGACCGATTTTACCGACAACTATTATGAATATGCCATTCCGTTGCTCGTCACCCCTCCAGGCTCTTACGGATCTGACGATGCCTCTTTGTTGAAAGTCTGGCCTGCCGACAATAACATGACTCTTGACTTCTCCCAGCTTCAGGATGCAAAACAGACCCGAAATACGATGATCACGCAGGGAAAAGCATCCCTCACTATTCCATTTACAACCGATCCGAAACCTGCACTGGGCGACCGCGTCATCACCATCATGGGAAGCCCGAGCCTTGCCGCTATTAAAACCATCATGATCGGGGTCCGAAACCCGAAAAAACAAATTGGCGGAGCTCCCGACGATGGATTGCCAAAATGTGCTGAGGTATGGGTGGATGAACTTCGTCTGACCAATTTCGATGAAACCGGAGGTTGGGCTGCGGTGGGCAGGATGACGGCCAAGCTCGCCGATTTCGGAACATTAAATGTTGCCGGCAACTACAGCACACCCGGGTTCGGAGGAATCGAATCGGGTGTCAGCACACGTCAAAAGGAAACAGATAAGAGTATAGACATTTCCTCCCAGCTGGAGCTTGGAAAATTTTTCCCCACCAAGGTCAACCTGCATGTACCTATGTTTGTCGGCTTTTCTGAATCAATCGCTACGCCCCAGTATAACCCGCTCGACCCCGACATTCTTGTTAAAAATCTGTCGCCTGATGTACAAAATCAACTTCGCAACGAAATCAATACCATTACACAAAGACACAGCATCAATTTTACGAATGTAAAAAAAGAACGCTCCAAGGGCACTACCAAGAAAGCCCGGTTTTACGATCCGGAAAATGTGTCGCTCAACTATTCGTATGCCGAGGTCCTGGGCCATTCGCCAACCATCGACCATTCTTTGCAAAAGAACTACCGGGGCGGTCTGGCCTATAATTTTTCCACTCAACCAAAAAATATCAAGCCTTTTGCCAAGAACTCCCTTCTGAACAAATACAAATACCTCACCCTGATACGCGATCTGAATATCAATGCCAATGTTACCAGCATGACGTTTACAACCGATATCAACCGCACCTACGCCGAGCAACTCGTTCGGAATACTACCGGGATAAGCGATGTACCCTTGGCCCCAACCTACAACAAAACATTCAGCATGACGCGGAACTATGACCTGAAATATGATCTGTGCAAAGCCCTGAAGATCGATTTTAGTGCCTTGAACGAAAGCCGGGTCATGGAGCCTCCGGGCCCCATCGATACGCAACAAAAAAGGGACAGTATCTTGAACAACATGTTGGGGCTCGGGCTTAACACCCATTATCACCACACCATCAACTTTAATTACACCGTACCTATAAACAAAATTCCGATCCTTGATTTCATAACTGCTACCGCACGTTATGGAACAAGCTACGACTGGCTCCGGGCGCCACTATCGGCCGACTCGATGGGAAACACCATTCAGAATTCACAACAGTGGACGCTCAATGGCCAGGCAAACATGGTGACCCTTTATAACAAGGTGCCTATCCTGAAAAAAATCAACAGCAAAAAACCGCCCGGACAAACGCCTAAAGCAGACCTGGTCCTTCCGCCTATCAAACCCAAGCCTGGAGCGCCTCCGATGACGAAACTGGATTCGATCAAAAAATTCAGGCTCGATTCAATCAACAGGGTCAAGCAGGATTCGCTCAACCGGTTAAAGAAATGGGACACCGACATTGTGGAGTATCTGGCCAGGGCATTGATGACTGTTAAAACGGTTTCGGTGAGCTATACTGAAAACAGGGGTACGATCCTTCCCGGCTATAACCAGGGATCTACAATCTTGGGCACAGGTAATAACTTCAACGGCCCGAGCGTGGGATTCCTCGTCGGCGAACAGGATCACTATGGCGGAAACCAGGCCCACTATGGAATATACGCGGCCGAACATGGATGGCTTGTCCATACCCAAAGCCTGGCCAGCCCGTTTGCCCGGACCCAGACAAAGAACTTTAGCGCACGTGCAAACCTGGAGCCAATACCCGATTGTAAGGTTGAACTGAATGCAAACATCAACCAATCTGATAACCGCAACGAGTACTACCGTTGGAACCCGGTCATCCAGGATTATACCAGCGAAACACCTGCAGAGGGGGGTAACTTCAGCATGTCATACATGATGATACGGACTACCTTTGCCACCAACAACAAGGACTATAGTTCTGCCCTCTTCGAGCAGTTCAGGAACAACCGGGCTGTTATCTCACAACGTCTGGGAGCAGCCAACAATGTGGCTAGTCCAGGCATTCTTTCGACCGGCTACAGCGATGGCTACAGCGCCGGCTCACAAGATGTGCTGATCCCCGCCTTCCTTGCTGCGTATACCGGTAAAAACAATGGATCGTTCACCACCAATCCTTTCATGTCTGTTCCAAAACCAAACTGGAGAGTTACGTACGATGGTCTTTCAAAAACCGAACGCTTTAAGAAATATTTCAAGACATTTACTCTCTCGCATGCCTACCGGTCAACCTACAGCATCGGGTCGTATGCGACAAACCTCGATTTCTTTTCGCCCGATGGAAGCATCTACACCAGCCAACGAAATGCCACAGGTGATTTTATTTCAAAATACAACATCCCTTCTGTGACCCTGTCTGAACAATTCAGCCCTCTGATCATGGCCGATATGACCTGGCAGAACCGGCTGCTAACAAAGATCGAAATCAAGAAAGACCGTACCCTTTCACTGAGTGTGACCAGCAACCAGGTTACCGAGCTGGATGGAAAAGAACTGGTGGTTGGTATGGGCTATGCCTTTAAAATGAAACCCCGTAAACTCTTCCCTCAATACCTCAAAGCCCCTGTCAAAAGCGATCTGAAGGTACGTATTGACGTTTCATACCGGAACAACGAGACGATTATCCGGAAGATAGACCCGGAGTATAACCAGCTCACATCCGGTCAAAACCTCATCTCGGTTAAATCCTCGGCCGATTATGTGCTGAGCGATAAACTCAGTATCCGTTTGTTTTGCGATTACATACGCACAAATCCACTCGTATCGACCTCCTTCCTGACGGCGAATACCAATATCGGTATCTCCCTAAGGCTTACCCTGTAATTTGCCAGAATAATAAAAACCTCCGAATTTTCGGTTTTTTTTATTTATCCCATATCTTTGCCAGGACTAACAAAGAAAATCTGATATGAATTTCCCTGAAAATCTGAAATACACCAAGGATCATGAATGGATCCGGGTAGAAGGCACTGTTGCTGTTGTTGGTATTACCGATTTTGCGCAAGGTGAACTTGGAGACATTGTATACGTTGAGATAGAAACCAAGGGCGAAGACCTGCAACACGAAGCCGTGTTCGGAACCGTTGAAGCTGTGAAAACAGTATCTGATTTGTTCATGCCCATCAGTGGGAAAATCACCGAAGTGAATCCCGGGCTTCAATCCAACCCCGAAGACGTTAACAAGGATCCGTATGGAAAAGGCTGGATGATCAAGGTGGAGATGTCTGACCTTGCCGAGTTAACCGGTTTGCTCAGCGCCGCTGACTATAAGAAACTAACAGGTCATTAACCCAGCCTTTATAAAAACATAAAAAAAGAGAGCGTACCTACACGCTCTCTTTTTTTTCATCTTTACTTACAGAATAAATGCCAAACCCGATGAACATCAACTGGACGCTGCTGGGCTTTTCAGAACTCAATGCCGCGCAATTGTATGAACTACTGCAGTTGAGGATGGAAGTGTTTGTGGTGGAGCAAAACTGTCCGTATCAGGACGCCGACGGCAAAGATGTTTCTGCCTTTCATCTGCTTGGTTATTCCGAAGAAAACCGGCTCATCGCCTGTGCACGGATTTTGCCGGCGGGTCTTTCGTTTGCCGAAGCATCCATTGGCCGGGTTTGCACCTCCTCCCTGGCAAGAAAAACCGGGGCCGGTAAGGAACTGATGAAACAGGCCATTGCATGGATCCTGCAAACTTACGGCCCTGTGCCTATACGCATCGGGGCCCAGAGCTATCTCCTCCGCTTTTATTCCGGTCTGGGTTTTGAGGTGGTGAGCTCTGAATACCTGGAGGATGGCATTCCGCATCTGGAGATGTTGCTGCTGACCAGGCACAATGATCTGTAAATCTGTTTTCTTGCCGATATGTACCTACGTGGGTACATTTGCCTGACTAACAAATGGCGCCAATTCTGCTATGTAACGCTGTTTAGAAATGCAAAGCTCGCTGCAAACCTTTTGCAGGATAAAGTGGCTGAAATCGCGTTCCTACATTACAAAGCTTGAAACCGACAAACAGGATATGGAGATCATGACTCCTCCCGTCTGCACATCACAAAGTGATCCGGCTAAAGGATAAGATAGTGTTTCAGGTCTGATGATTCCTTGTAGATGTGTACCAGAGATTACCCGGAGCGCCCCATTTGTTTCATCACAATCATCCTGATGGATCCGGAAGGTATAGATGCTTTCCAGAACATTCAGGGGTGGTTGAACGGCAATCTGCCCCTGCTTCTCACTCCAATGCACAAACCCGGTTACATCCGATTTTTTCTCAACCGAAATGGTGAGGTCCTGATGCCAGGAAACAAACCAATTGGATAAGGGGGGCTTATCGAAATAGATTGATTTCACCACAAAAAAATGGTTACCGGCAGTTCTCCTACAATCTGCATCATCGTTGGGTTCCAGATGATTTTTCCTGCACCCCAAACAACTTTCAGGAATCTACGGATCGCAAACAGATCAGCTGTTTTCCGGAAAGATGATTCATATTTTTCTCCCGCTTCAATAAGCGCAGAGAGAGCCTGTGTTTCGGCAACCGAAAAAACTCCATTCAGAATAGTATATCCATCTTGCTGAAGATTTTTTTGCTCCAGAATTATTTGGGATTTTTCTTATTCCTGAGCACTCATACAATCATCCCTGCCCCAACCGTTACATTGGTTCCTTCATCAATCAGAATCAGACTGCCTGTTATGCGGTTGTCGCTGTATTTGTCAGCAAAAACAGGGGCAGTCAGCCGCAGGCGGATGCAGGCAATATCGTTCAGCCCGATGTTCTGATCGTCGGTCAGGTGTTCGAGTGTGCTGGTATTTACCTTGTATTGAATGGATTTTACGACACAACGCACTTCTCTCGAAGTATGTTTTAACGTGTATTTCCCATTCAAGAGTAGGTTTGTCTCCGCCAGCCAGCAGATCATGACTTCCAGGTCCTGGGTTGCTTCCAGGCTATCGCTGGCCTTTACGATCATTTCGCCTCTCGACACATCCACCTCATCTTCGAGCGCCATCGTAATACTCATCGGGGCAATGGCAATGCTCAGCGGCGTTTCTGCCAGGTTCATGGATTTGATACGCGTCCTTTTTCCGGAAGGGAGTATACGCACCTCATCACCTGTTTGAAAGGGCCCTCCCGAAACGCGTCCGGCATAGGCGCGGTAGTCATGATATTCATTGCTCATGGGGCGGACGACGTATTGCACCGCAAAACGTGGCCGGGCATTGTTCTGATCATTCGCCACGGGCAAGGTTTCGAGCAGTTCAAGCAGGGCAGGACCTTTGTACCAGCGTGTATGTTCTGAACGCTCCACCACATTATCCCCTTTCAATGCGCTAATCGGGATAAAATGCTGATCGTTTACCGGCAAACCCGAAGCGAATGTCTGAAAATCGTTTTTTATCCGCTCAAACACTTCCTCTTTGAATTCAACCAGATCCATTTTATTGACGCAGATTATCACATGTGGTATACGCAACAGGGATGCGATATAGGTATGACGCATGGTCTGTTCGATCACGCCTTTCCGGGCATCGATGAGGATGATGGCGGCATTGGCAGTAGATGCACCCGTAACCATGTTGCGGGTGTATTGAATATGACCGGGGGTATCGGCAATGATGAATTTACGGCGCGGGGTGGCAAAATAGCGGTATGCCACATCGATGGTGATTCCCTGTTCACGCTCGGCTTTGAGCCCGTCGGTGAGCAGGGCCAGGTTTACATATTCTTCGCCTCGTTGTTCGCTGGATGCGCGTATGGCTTCATACTGATCTTCGAATATCGATTTGCTGTCGTACAGCAAACGCCCGATAAGGGTGCTCTTGCCGTCATCCACCGAACCGGCGGTGGTGAAACGGAGCAACTCCATGTCGAGGTAAGCAGAAGTTGAAAATGGGGTCATGGCTGTATCTTGTGTTCCGGGCGCGGGCACGGATGTGTTAAGTGTATTCATTGCGATTTGCTGTCTTTAAAAATATCCGGCCTTTTTCCGTTCTTCCATGGCCGCTTCCGAACGCCGGTCGTCTATACGGCTTCCGCGTTCTGTAACCCGGGTGGAAGCCACTTCCTGTATGATTTCTTCGAGCGTAGAAGCGGTTGAACCAACGGCCCCGGTACACGACATATCACCAATGGTACGAAACCGGACTACCTTATCTACTACCTTCTCCGACGACTTGAGTTGCACAAACTCAGAATGCGCATACGTAACCCCGTCGCGTTCAAAACAAGGCCGGGTATGGCTGAAATAAATAGAGGGGATGGCAATATTTTCGGAATAGATATATTGCCACACATCCATCTCGGTCCAATTGCTGATCGGAAAGATCCGGAAATGTTCGCCTGTGTGTTTCTTGCCGTTAAAGAGGTTCCAGAGTTCTGGGCGCTGGTTCTTGGGATCCCACTGGCTGAATTCATCGCGGTGAGAGAAGAAACGCTCCTTGGCCCTGGCCTTCTCTTCATCCCGGCGCGCCCCGCCGATCGCGGCATCGAATTTAAATTCTTCGATGGCATCTACCAGTGTAACCGTTTGCAACGCATTGCGCGATGCATGGATCCCTTTTTCTTCGGCCACACGGCCCTTGTTGATGGAATCCTGGACACTCCGTACCAGGAGCTTTGCATCGATGTGTTTTACCCACCAATCGCGGTACTCAATGGTTTCAGTAAAATTGTGACCGGTATCGATATGCAGGAGCTGGAATGGAATCTTTGCCGGCCAGAATGCTTTACGCGCAAGCCAGCTTACCAGGATGGAATCTTTGCCGCCGCTAAAAAGCAGGACCGGTTTTTCGAATTGTGCCGCTACTTCCCGCAGGATAAAGATGCTCTCCGATTCGAGTTCCTTCAGGTGACTTAGTTTTTGAGTATTCATTTACTAAATATTTTTTTTAAGATAATGTCAACCGATTCCTCCACGGGCAGATGCCTTGTTACGAGGATGAGATCAGGATTTAGGGGCGTTTCAAAAACAGCATCCACACCGGTAAAATCTTTGATCTCCCCCTTTCTGGCTTTGGCATAGAGCCCTTTTACATCCCTTTCTTCGCAAACGGCCAATGCTGTTTTTATATACACCTCAACAAAATCGGAGGCCCCGATTATTTTTTTTGCAGTTCTCCGGAGCTTTTCGGTGGGGCTTACAAAACAACAGATGGTCACCACGCCGCAGTGTACAAACAAACGGGCAACTTCTGCAATGCGTCGGATATTTTCGGTGCGATCAGTCGCGCTAAAACCTAAATTAGAATTGATGCCGGTTCGTATATTGTCGCCATCAAGCACCTGCGTAAGGATTCCTTTTTCAGCCAGCGCCTTTTCGAGCGCAACGGCAATGGTGGTCTTACCTGAGCCACTCAGACCGGTCATCCAGACGGCAATGCCCTTCTGTTTAAGCAGGTACTCTTTGGCTTCCCTCCCGCGTATTTTATCGGTTGGAAACAGATGTTCGTTAGGCTGCATAATCGGTACGTTGGGTTTCTTAAAAATAGATTGAGTTGGACGAAGGTTGAGCCGGCACCAAATAAAAAAAGCCTCACCAAATCTGGAAAGGCCTCATCACATCTTGAATGTCTTGTAAAGTCCTTCCGTAATCAACAACAGCACAACATACAGCACATCATTGGGCTGGAGGTACGAATTGAAAAAGAAAACTTTGTAACGTTCATAGCGCCAAAACTACATCAATTTTATCAATTGACAAAATTTACACGGGATATTAGCGCAGGGGCAAAATTTGGCGGGCATTATTCCAAAGGAGGCCGTGGCGATGTTGCTACAGGAGGCCGCGGGGCTTGAGGCGATTTTCACACATTTTGCATAATACAACGTGCATTATACATTTTGCATAACACAAAATGTATGATGGGTTTCGTATCTTTACGCTTATGAATGAACCCATCAACCCCTTCAGTCTGAGCTCCTATGCAGGACCCGAAACCTTTTGCGACCGGGAAACGGAAACCAAACGAATGGTTACCAATGCCGTGAACGGAGTAAACACTACCCTGCTCTCCACACGAAGGATGGGCAAGACAGGGCTTATTTACCATGTGTTCCACCAGCTCCGTAAGAGCCGGAAGGCCGAGTGCGTGTATGCGGATATTTTTGCCACACGTGATCTGAGAGGCCTCACCAATCAACTGGCGGGTGCAATCATGAAATCGTTTCCCGAACACAAGACCCTGGGTAAGAAATTCATGATCCTGCTAAAAGCCTTGCGACCAGTGATCAGTTTCAATGCCCTGAGCGGAGAACCCGAAGTAAGTCTTGACTTTGCCCAGCCAAAACAATTTGAGCAATCGCTTGCCGGACTTTTGGAATTTTTGGAAAATCAGCCGATCCGCATCGTTGTGGCTTTTGATGAGTTTCAGCAAATCCAGACCTACCCCGAAACAAACATCGAAGCCTTGCTCCGCACACTCATTCAGCCCTTAAAGAATGTCCAGTTCATTTTCAGCGGAAGCAACGAACACATGCTTGCCGAGATGTTTGGAAGCGCCAAACGGCCCTTCTTCAGCAGTACCCAGCCCGTGCATCTCGACGCTATTGCAGCCGACAAATATTCGGCCTTCATTCAAAAGCTCTTTGGCGATTCAAAACGAAAGATACACCCCGATGCGGTTGAATTCATTGTTTACTGGACACGGTTACATACGTATTATACCCAGGCCGTATGCAACCGCCTGTACAGCACAGGGGCAAAAGACATTACCCTGGAGTTCGTGCGCCAACAATGCAATGGTTTGCTCAAAGACCAGGAAGGTGTATTTGTGCAATACCGGAACCTGCTTACAGCGGTGCAATGGAACCTGCTCCGGGCCATTGCCGGCGAAGATAAAGTCTATCAGCCATCGGCAGGGGCCTTTATCAGCAAATACCAGATCGGCGCCCCGGCCAATATCCAGCGCGGCATCGAAGCCCTGATGAACAAGGAAATGATTTTCCGAACCCGGGATGAGCGTGGAGAATATTACCGCGTATCAGATTGTTTCCTGGCAAGATGGCTCGAAGGACAATAGAGCCAAGGTGTATTTAAGGAATACCGTAACGAACGCAGATTATCAGGATGAGGGTGCCCTGGCTCCAGATTTGCTTTTGTGCCGTGGTAGAAAGTGTCCTGGCTTTGGTTGCTTTTTACATCCGTTGAGTTATCCATAGCTGGGTACGATTGTATTGTTACCAAATATAGTAAAAGTACCTTTAGCTGTTTTGGGAAACGGCTCTTGGGAGGAATCTGCAAATCAATACGCTTTTGAACTGGTAAGCTGAGGCCGGGCGCTGCCGTCGGGCAGGGATAGCTGGTCTTTGGGAGGAACGTTGGCACGGGTGGGTGATAGAACGCCGAGCCTCAGGATTGTCAACACCCAAGCGTCTGGACAAGGTATTCGCCTTGGCTGTCTGTTGATTTGTTGTATTGTTGCTTAG